>Ga0206815_1008_pt1 | contig 69819 bp, 66 predicted proteins | sample Alteio_BWOrgCont_91_FD_152864 | JGI IMG/M metagenome (GOLD analysis project Ga0206815, IMG submission 152864) | Enriched cells from forest soil in Barre Woods Harvard Forest LTER site, Petersham, Massachusetts, United States -... | ecosystem: Environmental > Terrestrial > Soil > Temperate forest >...
TACGCACCACGTATTTTAAATATGCGTGTGCCTGTTGATCGTATTCGTGATGTGATTGGTAAAGGTGGTGCAACCATTCGTGCACTTACCGAAGAAACGGGTACAGTGATTGATATTGATGACGATGGCGCAGTGCGTGTTGCTGCAGCTGATTTAGCCGCTTGTGAAGAAGCAAAACGCCGTATTGAGCAGCTAACAGCGGAAGTCACCATTGGCGAAATCTACGAAGGTGCTGTCGTTAAAATCATGGATTTTGGCGCATTTGTTTCTGTCTTACCTGGCAAACAAGGCTTAGTCCATATTTCCCAAATTGCCAATGAGCGCGTTGAGAAAGTGACTGACAAATTATCCGAAGGCCAAGTCGTTCGCGTCAAAGTCTTGGAAATTGACAAAGTCGGAAAAATTCGCTTAAGCATGAAAGAAGTAGAGCAACCTGTTAGTCAGTAATAAATAGCATTGGTGGACACGCTGCGCTTTTCGTAGGGTGGACAAAGCGCAGCGTGTCCACCAGCATTGTCAGAGTATGCGTAATGTCATTAGCAAGAACCGAATCCCTCCTCTTCACCAATCCATAAATAGCTCCCTCAAAAAGGCATGTATTTTAATTGCGGTACAGATGTGTCGTTATCTAAGCTATTACTGAAAAAGAAAAACTATAGAAGAGACAATAGGCTATAATTTGTATCCTATCTGTTGTCTTGGGCTTAATATTTTTTTAAGGTTAAAAAAGTACAATAATAGAACAAATTATTGTGAGTACAAGGCGCTGTAATGTATGTCAGATTCTAGAAATAGTCATTCAGGCAATGCCGAGCAACGACTCAATTCCCGCGAGTTGGGGTTAAATGGAAAGTGTCTTGGCAGTACGGGCGCTTTTCTAAAAAGTTTCTTTTTATCTAAACCCTTTAATCCCTTTGATGAAAATCAACAAGCTCAAATGAGACACGCACAGCTAGCGTATCATGAGGGTTTTGCAGATCCAGCGAATGGCATGTCCGAAGATATTGATAGCACATTGAAAAGTCATCGGATTCCCTATATTTCCCAATTCAGTTTTGAAAAACCCGCAAGAAATTTACATGACGAACTAGGATCCCTGGTTCAACATACAGGTGAAGGAGAAAAAACCGGTATTTATGTTGAGCTAAAGGCAACTACAAATAGTCGCGGAGAACCTGTACCTGATAATACCTATCATGCCACGGCATTTACTGCCGAAAGACCACAAGGATCATCAATCCCTGTTTGTAGTATATTTGATATCAATACCAAATTAGCAAAAGGTAATTGTACTGATATGATGAGGCAATTCATGTTGTTTACACAGCAATATGGAAGCAGTACAGCAGCCAGTATCAGAACATACAAAACCCATCAAATGAATCACTCAACTGGGTAGATTTTCTTATAAATCCAGAAAATCTTTTATAGCTGCTTTGACTTCATCAATCAAACCTTCAGGTAGCACCCCAAGTTCTTGTCAAAAAAGATTGTTGTCCCGATTAGAAGATCGCTAGTGTGTGCCAAACTAGTCCCCCTTAATGTGGCCAAAGTAAAAATTATAGAAGATACAAGGGACTATAATCTGAATATTTTTATAGATCAAAATTTAAGCATTTCTTAATGTGATGTAGGTATAATGCTGGTCAGAGGAGTATACCCATGCAATCTCGATCGGCAACCAAGACAGAAAGCGCCATGTGTTCTGCTGTTGTGAGTCCATCGGTAGCAATGACTTATTCGCCTTAACTATATTTAAAGGGTGTGTTGACTATGTTGAAATGGCAAGATTTTTCTAAAAAGATAGCGGCTTTTTTTTCAGGGAATAAACCCGCTGGAAAGAGTGGTGTAGCGCCACAAGTATCACAAAAACAGCCGAGCTTTAGTGTTCGTGCGCGTGTGTTTTTATTAAATTATTTTTTTGCCGATAAAAATAACGAAGATCGTAAAACTCAGTCGCGTATTTATGCGCAAGAAGGCGATCTCGCTTATCAAAAAGCCAAGCGAATGGAAGAGGCGGTGCAAGCTGCCGATAGCCTATATCAAAAGTATAAAGAAGCGAAAGCCGCTGCACTGGCATCCGTAATGCAGGCTAAGTTGACATCGCTGATTAAATTTATTAAGAAAAATTTTCCTAGTTTAGATGTTAGCGCTGGGAAGTCAGAGGCTCAAAAGAAGTATGATAACGAACATATTGATAAAGCAATGACAGCGTATTTTCAAGCGCGTGCAGAATTTGAATTGAAACCCGAGAATAAAGATAAAGTCTATTCTGAACCTTATATCTCTCCTGATACAGCTTATGCTGCTATGTCTTCTTCCTATAATAAGGGCACGTTACGATTACGCCCCGGTCATCAACGTACGGCGTCATTGTCGGTTATGCCCACTACGCCAAACGTGCCTGCCGATGGCGAGTCGTCACCTTCTGCATCAAATAATAGTAATAACACACCCACTAAAATACCCATGCCGACGTTTTCCAATACAATTGGTTGGTCGATACTAAATCCATTCTATGGAATCGCCATGTTGTTAAATGGCGTAAGCAAGGTATGCGAATATCCAGCACAGGGCATTTGTTGGGGATTTAATAAAATGTTTGGAGAAAAAGAAAAGAATTCAACAATGGCTATTGGATTGAAGGGAGTTGTTGCAGGTGGTCCGATTGTTGCTAGAAGTGTGATCTTTGCAATTGCAAAAGTAATGAGTCCGGATGGTTTGCAAGAAACATGGGAGGCGGTGAGACGTCATTCGCAGCATGCCGTCGCGGATATCCCTATAGAACCATTATCAGCACGTCGTCGCACACTGCCTGGATTTGTTGTTGATCGTAGTCGTAGCCAAAGTCATTTAGTTGTTATGCCTGTTGGTCACAGGCGGAGCCCATCAGAAGATGGTGGGGCACTCCCAGCTTCGGATGCTGCAGTTTACTCTGCGTTGATGGTTCAACAAAAGAAGATGTTGCCCCCGTCGCCAAGACGGCAGCGCCCGCATTTACTATCGGCCCAGTCGTCAGTAGGCGATAGTGGTAGTGATTCGTCACGACGGGTTGATGTGGATGTGTCGGTATCTTTTGTTGTTCCTGGGAATAATCTTTTATCGCCAGTGTCATTGACTCCGAAACCAGCGAATGATCCTCAGCATCGCACCATAAAAATTCATCGTCATGCAGCGAGCGACGGATTTTTTAGAGCGACTAGAGTGCTATTGCCACCGGCGATAACAGGAGTAAATCCATCAATTGATGAAATAGCCGCCACAACAAATCCAGATGTTCAGCCAGTTGCGTCATCGGCCCGCCCCCCTTTACAAGTCGTGATTATGCCATCGGCTACTGGCGAGATAACGATGTTGCGTAAAACGTGGTAATGCTGGGGAGGGGGCGTTTAGAGGATAAATTCCCCCACGCAACAAAATAATAAAATTTTTTTATCCTCCCCCACAAAAAGCGTGGAGGGGATTTACGGTTTATGCAACAAAGCCGTGGGCATGTATCTAAGTAAAAATATATAAAACAATCAGCTGGTTGGCGCACTCAGGCTTAACACTAGTCGTATGCTATACTTTACGTATATAAAGAGGAAATTCATCAATAGAATGAAATTGATAAATCGCTTTTTATCGTGGAGCTGCTATGGGTGGTTCGAGAGATGATAAAGATAAACTTCCCAAGGTTAAACCTGCACCCCAAGCAGAGCTAACAACATTTAGGGCGCAGCGCTCGCATCAGGCCTCACCTGAGAATCCAAGCCCACCTGACAGTAGTCGCCGTTCTTATCATACTCCGAGCCCACCCAGTGCAAGTCATGCAGCTATCGTGCCGTCACACCGAGAGAAAAAAGTGGCGGCTAAACCAGATTCTCTTGGGGATGCATTGCACACTTCGCGTATCCATTTAGTACCAAAGCCGCCCGAAAAAAAACAAGCTCCATCACGTAGCAGCATGACGGGGCGCACTCAGCAGTTAGAGTGGTTAACCAACGGTGTATCATCTGCAGCTGCGATTAGTGCTCCTGCAGTTGAGAATAAGAAACCGCAATATAGAAGGCTTAGCGCAAAGGAAATATTGCAAGCAACGGGTATTCCCCCTGTATTTGCTAAAATTTTAAAACAACAATCAAAGATAACGGGTGCTGCTTTTGCAATTCGAGCTGGCTCACCTTTTCAGCGTTATTTAATGCCGGCTGCATCAAAGCCTTCGTTTATAAAAGCAAAAATAGGTAACTGGGGTTTTACTAAAGGTGTGCTTGCTGTGAAGGCGTATTTTGGGAAAACAAAAAAATCGCTTGATGATACTTGCAGTGTCTTGCCACGTGATGAAAAAGATATTCCGAAAAATTGTGAAGCATTAGGCACAGTATTACATAAATTATCGATACAGGAAATTTTAGCGGGTATTCGCTCCGGTGAATATATTTTAGATCCAGATAATGATATTAGCAAAACGAATCGGTTAGTAGTGCGTTCTGGTGATGATAATACCCCTGATGATGATAATACATTGCTCTCTATTGATTTGAGTGATATTGCTCGCAGTGTAAAGCAACATGTACAGATTAAGTTTGAGAATGTCACAGTAGATGAAAAAAATGGAGAGCCAAAGCCAGACTGGTGGGACGAAAATAAATGGGGGACGTTTTCGGAGGTGTCGAGTTCTTATTATGTGGCGCAAAGTAAGGAAGCATGGCAAGAAGACTATGAAGATATTCCTATTTATGGTGTGAAAACAAAAGAGGGTGTGTTGCCGATTACGGGCGACCAAGATTTATTATGGATGACAATGCCAGTTGAAATTCAGAAAAAACTAGCGGAAATCAATGATGTTATTAATACCTTTGCAGTGGATGGTGTTGATAAGATGATTGATGCGCGAGATAGGTTGCATCGTGCATTATTCCCCAAGGATGCTCATCTTCCGCACTTAGAGGCTGCTTCCATTGCAAGAGTAGGTTGTATGAGACCCTATGAGTCTTTCATTTCTGATAAAGTCAATGCGTTGGTTGCGAACGAGATTGATCACTTGCGTGATTTATTTCAGCATGGTGCTGAAAATCGCAATCCAGGTGCGCTATCATTGATAGATGCGCCGATGGTTCATGTATGGAATGGTGAACTTTATATGACGGAGACAGAAGAAGATCTCATCGATTTTACCATGCAAGATGGCTATCTCAAGGATAATATTCTTGACATCCATCCACAGTGGAATATGGCGAAATGGGCGCCTGTTGTTGCAAAACAAATAACGTTGGGACATCCTATTGCAAAAGAAGTGGAAGAGAATTTCAATAAATTTATTGCGAGCTATGAAATTAAACCGCGAGATAATACGCAGCACTGGAAGGCAGTGGCACAAATTCAGATAGAGCAAGGCATTCATGTTTCTGATGCTGTAAAAAACCGATTCCTACTGAAAGAGCAAGATCGGCACAGAGAAGAAACGCAACGGATTAGATAGCCATAATGTATAAAACTGATGGAGGCATGCATGAGTTCGAGCAATATAGGTGAGCATGATTGGCTTGGTCAATTACTACAGAGCTTTAACCTGTTGATTGGGAAAATTGATCAGTATCAGCAAGCCTATCCAAAAGAATTTACGGATCAATTGTGGCAACATGCTATGCAGAGTGGTAAGGATTACCAACAAGCTGTGGTTGGCAATGCAGGTTTATTTTATAACTCAATGAAGCATCTTGTTAGACAAGACATACCTGATTCTTATAACCCATCTTATATAGGTAGATTGCAAACGTCTTTCATGCTGTTGCAGCAATATATTCCGCTCTATCAAAATGCAGCACATGTGACAGCAGAAGATAAAAAATTCTGTGCTAACTTATTAAAAGAAATAGAGAGAGTGAGTCGACCCTTCATAAAAAAGTCGCCACCGGCAAGTAAGCCGGGGGCGGCTCCTTAGTTATTTTGTAACTGCTAGCCCCCACACCGGCCTACGTCCCGCGGCTTGTCCGCGAGACCCAGAGGCGGAAAATTTATAAACATTATATTATTAAACAGTGGGTTAGATAATTGGTTTTTCTCCGACTTAAATATTGACTAAACTAAAGTGACACTTTAATATAGTCAAATGTACATTAAACGCGATATGACAGAGCAGCTCACACACACATCGGCATGGATTCAAATTTTGCTCGGGCCTAGACAATGCGGGAAAAGTACATTGTTCGCCTCTACTTTTGATGCAGAATCCTTCCAAGAAATGACGTTTGATGATTTGCAACTGCGTCAATTAGCGAATCAAGATCCTGCATTATTTTTACAACAATTTCAGCCGCCACTATTGCTAGATGAAGTGCAGTACGTTCCCAATCTTTTTCCTGAATTAAAAAAGGTGATTGATCAACTGAAGTATGTTGCAACACGTCAATCCGGATTTTCTAAGAAGCCGACCATTTTGTTTCGGTTAACAGGTTCTAACCAAATTTTAATGGATAAAAATATAAAAGAAAGTTTAGCGGGGCGTGCGTCATATTATTATTTAAATACATTGAGCGTACATGAAATTGTAAACGCCTTACCTGATACAACCATAAAAAATATTCTTTTTAAGGGTGGCTGGCCAGAGTTATATACGCATAACACGCTCTCCGTCACGACATATTTAAATGACTATATTCAAAGTTATGTCGAAAAAGATATTGTGTTAAGTGCGGGCATTCAAAAATTATCCGCATTTCATAGTGTGTTACGATTACTGGCTGCCAGAACAGGGCAAGAAACAAAATATACTGAAGTCAGTAATAATAGCGGTGGGGTGACATCGGTTACCGCTAAAGAATGGACGGGTCTTTTAGAGCGTGCTGACCTAGTGTATTTGTTACAGCCGTATTCCAATAATCTGACGAATCGTTTGATTAAAACACCCAAATTATATTTTTTAGATACGGGGCTGGCGGTACGCTTGCAAGGTTGGTCTGATCCCATTCCGTTGTTGAGCAGTCCACAGATTGGTTCTCTCTTTGAGACATTAGTGCTCGCAGAAATTGTAAAATTTATTCGAAATTATCGTAAAAATTGGGAATTATTTTTTTGGCGCACCAAAGACGGTACGGAAGAAATTGATTTTGTGATTAAAACAGATAATGGTTTTTTTTATGCTCTTGAATCAAAGTTATCGATACACGGCATTCCGAAAGCCATTGCGTATCCGCCCGCATTCAAAAAACATTTTAATCCCACATCACCTTTAGTGGTTGTAACATACGGTGGACGTAAATTACTGTTATCAAAACAGTGTGTTGTGTTGCCAATCGTTGCGTTGCATGATTATCTGATGACATTGTAGATAAAAAAAACCCCGCAATCGCGGGGTTTTTTGTCTTACTGGGTAAAGCAGCAATTACATCATGCCGCCCATGCCACCCATACCGCCCATGCCGCCCATACCACCAGCGCCACCCATATCAGAGCCTTCTTCTTTTGGTAGGTCAGTGATCATGCACTCAGTTGTGATCATCATACCAGCAACAGAAGCTGCACGTTGTAACGCAGTACGAGTTACCTTGGTTGGATCCAAGATGCCCATGTCTAACATGTCGCCGTATTCGCCTGTTGCAGCGTTGAAACCAAAGTTGCCTTTGCCTTCAATCACTTTATTCAGGATAACGGATGCTTCATAGCCAGCGTTGGCTGCGATTTGACGAAGAGGAGCTTCGAGTGCTTTGCGGGTTAATGCAATACCCATGTTTTGAGCTTCGTTAGCGCCATCGATTTTCTTAACAGCTTGCAATGCACGAATCAGTGCAACGCCGCCGCCAGGAACAACGCCTTCTTCAACCGCTGCACGAGTTGCATGTAATGCATCTTCAACGCGCGCTTTCTTTTCTTTCATTTCAATTTCAGAGCCAGCACCTACTTTAATTACAGCAACGCCGCCTGCTAATTTAGCAACGCGTTCTTGTAATTTTTCACGGTCATAGTCAGAAGACGTTTCTTCGATGCGAGCGCGTAATTGGGTTACACGGGCTTCGATTTCTTTCTTGTCGCCAGAACCATCAATAATTGTGGTGTTGTCTTTGGTGATGTGCACGCGTTTAGCAGAACCTAAATCCGCCAAGGTGGTGGATTCTAAGGTGCGGCCAACTTCTTCAGCAATCACTTGTGCTTTTGTTAATGTCGCAATGTCTTGCAACATTTCTTTGCGACGATCGCCAAAACCAGGTGCTTTCACAGCGCATACTTTAACAATGCCACGCATGTGGTTAACAACCAAGGTTGCTAATGCTTCACCTTCTACATCTTCAGCAATGATCAACAAGCTGCGACCGGATTTTGCAACGGCTTCTAATGCAGGTAGCAAATCACGAATCGACGAAATCTTTTTGTCGACGATTAAGATGAAAGGATTGTCGAGTTCAGCAGACATGTTTTGTTGATTGGTGATGAAGTAAGGAGAGAGGTAGCCACGATCAAACTGCATACCTTCAACGACATCTAATTCATTTTCGAAACCAGAGCCTTCTTCAACAGTGATCACGCCTTCTTTGCCCACTTTGCCCATTGCATCAGCAATGATTTTACCGATAGATTCATCGGAGTTAGCAGAGATAGAACCTACTTGCGCGATCGCTTTGTTGTCTTTGCAAGGAACGGATAATTTTTTCAATTCTTCAACAGCAGCAATCACTGCTTTGTCGATACCACGTTTCAGATCCATTGGATTGAAACCAGCAACAACCGCTTTCATGCCTTCGATCAAGATTTGACGTGCTAATACGGTAGCTGTTGTTGTGCCATCACCGGCTTCATCAGACGTTTGTGACGCCACTTCTTTAACCATCTGTGCGCCCATGTTCTTGAATTTGTCTTTGAACTCAATTTCTTTCGCAACAGAGACACCATCTTTGGTCACGGTAGGTGCGCCAAATGACTTATCAATTACAACGTTACGACCACGTGGGCCCATGGTGATTTGTACGGCATCAGCCAAGCCATTTACGCCAGCCAACATCAGTTGACGCGCTTCTTCTGCAAAACGAATTTCTTTAGCAGCCATTGATATTTTCCTCTCAATTTAATTTGTTAAATGTCGATTACTCTTCTAAAACACCCATGATGTCTTCTTCGCGCATCACGAGATATTCGGTGTCATCTAGTTTCACATTGGTGCCTGCATATTTTCCGAACAGAATGCAGTCGCCTACTTTGACTTGGAGCGGCAATAATTTGCCATCAATGTATTTGCCATTACCGATAGCAATAATCGTGCCTTGGATGGGTTTGTCTTTGTCGGCGGTGTCAGGGATAAAAATGCCGCCTGCTGTTTTGGTTTCAGTTTCGCGTGGTTGCACAACAACGCGGTCGGATAAAGGACGTATTTTTTTGCTGGTATTCTGAGCCATGCTTTTCTCCTAAATTTAACTTGGGTTTTACTTGAGCTTTGTATATGGGGGCGTTTTTAGCACTCTCAAGTAAAGAGTGCTAATCATAGCGAGAAATAAGTTGGAGTCAAGTGATATAGATGACGGTTTTTTGTAGAAAAATTACCAAAATCCAGTCAATATTTGCCGAGCCGTGCGCGGCTCGGTAGTGACGGAGTTAGTGTGTAATGCGCAAGGTGAGATTATAATTAGAAGATAAGGCTCGTCATCAGGGAAAAGAGTATTTATGCACAGATTTTTTCTAACCACACTGATTTATATAGGTATTTTGTTTGGCCATGCAAATGCAATGGCACAGCCTTTGCCTGCGAATCAAGCATTTACCCTGACAGCTTTTATGGATCAAAATAAAGAGCTTGTTTTACAATGGAATATTGCGCCAGGTTATTATCTTTATCGTGATCAAATCAAATTAACAGCCACACATGACAGTGCAGCTAAAATAGGTGCGGTGACATTACCCGAAGGTCAGGAAAAGCGCGATGACTTGCATGGTATTTTTCAAAGTTATACCGGGTCGTTAACGGTACATGTTCCAACGGCAGCACCACAATCAGGCCGGCTGTCTCTCAATATTGGTTTTCAAGGTTGTTCCAGTGCAGGTTTTTGCTATCCCCCCATCAAAGATAGTTTAACCGTGAATCTTGCAACGATGACAGGGCCTAGCGATTTAACCGACAATATTATGGGTGACGATGTTGTTATGAGCCATAGTAATACCCATCAAACAGACTATGTTACCCGCTTGCTGATGGGGCATAATTTATTTGTCATGGTATTGGGATTTCTGGTTTTGGGGATATTGTTAGCGTTTACGCCTTGTGTCTTACCGATGGTGCCCATTTTATCGAGTATTATTGTAGGTTATGGCAATGATATCGGTACACGCAAAGCGTTTTTTTTATCGTTAGCGTATGTATTAGGTATGGCGTGGTCTTATGCGAATGCAGGCATGATTGTGGCGTTAGCGGGCAGTCATATTCAAACTGAGCTGCAGCAACCCTGGGTGATTGTCTTATTTAGCGGCTTATTTATCGGGTTGGCGCTATCGTTGTTTGGGTTATTTGAAATCCGGTTGCCAAATAAATTGCATCAACGCATTGTGAGTTGGAGTCATCGTCACCAAGGTGGTACTTATGTGGGTGTTTTTTTTATGGGGGGATTTTCCACGTTAGTGGTATCGCCTTGTATTAGTGCTCCACTGGTGGGGGTGCTGAGTTATATCGCTAATAGCGGCAGTGTCTTGTTGGGTGGATTAGCTTTGTTGGCATTGGGCTTGGGTATGGGGTTACCGCTCTTGTTAGTCGGCACTTCCGCCGGAAAATGGTTGCCGAAATCAGGTCCCTGGATGGATAAGATTAAACAAATATTTGGTTTAATGATGCTGGGGCTAGCTATTTGGATGTTAGGGCGCGTATTGCCGGGTGCGGTGACTTTATTTTTATGGGCGTTGCTGACAATCGCCATTGCTGTGTTTGTAACGCGCATGCATCAGTCGCAAAAAATCTGGGCCAAATTGCACCAAGGGCTTGGTTTAGCATTACTAAGCTATGCGTTAGTGTTAATGGCGAGTGCCGTGTTGGGTTCTGCGGATTTAGTGAACCCATTCAGTCGGTTTTCGACGTTAGCGGTTACTGCCAAGCAGACGCCTTTTATGATCATAAAAAATATGCAAGATTTGACTATACAATTAGCGCAAGCCAAACAGAATAAAAAGCCAGTCATACTCGATTTTTATGCGGATTGGTGTACATCGTGTGTGGTGATGGATCGTCATGTGTTTAATCAAGTAGCGGTTCTGCAGGTGTTACAGCCTTTTGTAGTACTGCGTGCAGATATCACTAAAAATAATGCTTTTGATAAAGCACTGTTAAAACGTTATCAAGTGATTGCGCCTCCCACGATGGTATTTGTGGATGCAGAAGGAAATCCTATGCCAGAAGCGCAGTTGGTAGGAGAAATGAATGCGAAAGAATTGTTAGTTCGTATTGAGAATGTTAGCGATCAACAAAAAATGAAACTATGTCAATCAAAACCCAGTGCGTGTTAGATCATCACGGATAGCGGATAATTATCACAAAAAAAGGAAATGCTATGTCGCAAACTGAAATAGTTCAAACGCCACATTTAGCAACGGTTTTAACGGGGCCATTGCAGTTATTGGAGAAGCAGGTTTTAGATAAGCAGGCAGACATTGAAGCGTGGTTTCAGACGCAATGGCGATTAAGTCCCGCACCTATCTATGGTTCGGTGGACTTGCGTAACTCGGGATTTAAATTAGCACCGGTTGACATGAATTTATTTCCAGCTGGATTTAATAATATTCAACTAAATCCTGCCTTTGTGAAATTTTCAATTGACGCAGCGAAACATGTAATTCAACAGTTGTCACCACAGGCAAAAAATATTTTACTCATACCCGAAAATCATACGCGCAATCTTTTTTATTGGGAAAGTGTGGGTGCATTGGTAGTCGTGTTGACGGGTGCCGGTTTTGTTGTGCGGGTCGGTTCTTTGTTGCCTGACTTGTTAGAGCCGCGCGAACATCCATTAGCAGATGGTAGCCATATAAAAATTGAGCCTGTCAGACGCGAGCATGATAAATTACACGTGGATGGTTTTTCTCCCGATTTGATTTTGTTAAATAATGATTTATCGGATGGTATCCCGGAAATTTTGCAAGGTTTGCAGCAGCCCATCACACCACCGGCCGAATTGGGTTGGAGTCAGCGCTTGAAGTCAGAGCATTTCCAATATTATGCCAACGTGGTTGATGAATTCGCGAAAATCATACAAATAGATCCTTGGTTAATCGCGCCTTTATTTCGGCAATGCGGTGATATTGATTTTATGCGGCGAGAGGGTGAAGAATGTTTAGCGTCGCATGTCGATGCCTTATTAACAGCCATGAAACAAAAATATGCGGAATATAATATCCCACAGCAGCCGTATATCGTCATTAAAGCCGATGCGGGTACTTATGGCATGGCTATCATGATGGTGCGTAGTGTGGATGAAGTGTTATCACTGAATCGTAAACAGCGCACCCATATGTCGAAGTCTAAAGGCGGACAGCCTGTGCGTAGTGTGATTATCCAAGAAGGTGTGTATACGTTTGAAACCTGGGGTGCAGATAACGCTGTTGCTGAGCCAGTTGTTTATTTGTGGGGTGAACGCGTGATCGGGGGGTTTTATCGTGTGCATAAAGACCGCGGTGTCGATGAAAATTTAAATTCACCCGGCATGCATTTTGAACCGTTGGTATTTTCAAAAAATTGTCACGAACCATCGAAGCCGCCTGTGATGGGTGAATGTCAGAATCGTTTTTATGCGTATGGCGTGATTGCACGTTTGAGTATGTTAGCTGCTGCACGTGAAATTCTCGATCAAAAGGGACGGCCATGACAAAACGTCTAGGTGTTGTGATGGATCCCATTGGATCCATTAATTTTAAAAAAGATAGTACGCTTGCGATGTTATTGGAAGCAGCACGACGTGGTTGGGCGATTTATTATTTTGAGCAAAAAGATGTATTTTTGCGTGATGGTGTGGCGTATGGCAAGAGTCGATTATTACAGGTTTTTGCCGACAAAAATCATTGGTTTGAATTGGGTGTTGAGGCCGAGATACCATTAGCATCGTTACAACTTATCTTGATGCGTAAGGACCCACCGTTTGATCGTGAATATATTTATACGACTTATATTTTAGAACAAGCAGCCGAAGCGGGTGCTTTCGTAGTGAATAAGCCACAATCATTGCGTGATGCGAATGAGAAATTATTTACGGCTTGGTTCCCTGCCTGTTGTCCGCCGACGTTGGTAACACGTAGCATGGCATTGTTGAGAGAGTTTTATCGCGAACAGCAAGATATTATTTGTAAGCCACTGGATGGGATGGGTGGAGCATCTATTTTTCATTTACAACCAAAGGATCCGAATGCATCCGTTGTGTTTGAAGTGCTGACACAGCGTGAAACGCAATTCATGATGGCGCAGCGTTTTATTCCAGATATCACGGCGGGTGATAAACGTATTTTGTTGATTAATGGCGAGCCGATTCCTTTTGCGCTAGCAAGGATTCCGGGTGAGGGGGAATGGCGCGGTAATTTGGCGGCGGGTGCAGAAGGTGTAGCGCAGCCATTAACAGCGCGTGATCGTTGGATTTGTCAGCAAGTGGGCCCGGTGTTGCGTGAGAAAGGATTGTATTTTGTTGGTATTGATGTGATTGGGGATTTTCTCACAGAAATTAATGTGACAAGCCCAACCTGTATTCGTGAGTTAGATGAGCAATGTCATTTGAATATTGCGGGTGTGTTATTTGATTGTCTTGAGCGGGATATGCAGAACAAAAAAAAGCCTGCATAGCGCAGGCTTTTAAAATAAAGATTAAATTTTATGGGCAAAAGACAGGTGTATTGCTGATAACAGCATACCCACCTGGCGCTGGATTGCCTGCGCCACTTTGACTTGGTTTCAGTTGCCAGGTTGTGTTATGGCTAGCAGCTGTACCGGGGCAGCAATCAATATAGTAATTGTTGTTAGCACTTTGAGCTGTTGGTGCAGTAGGTAGGGTAAATTTCGCGCTGCATGTATTCACACCCCACCCATTTAGCGTATAAGCTTTGGATACAGTTAATGTCTCGGTAGTGCCGCCAGTAACGACGATATTTTTGTCTATTTGCATAGTCTGTCCGGTGGTATTGCCACCCACCGAAGTCACTCCGCTGCTAGAGCCAGTAATTGAAAAGGCTGTCCATCCGTTGCATCCTTGTTGGAAAAGTGGAATGTAGCCGGTTGTTGGCAGCCCAATTGTCGAGCTCATTTTGGTAATTGCTGCTGAGATCGTTGTATTCTGACCGCAGTGGCTTGTCCAGCCCCCTTGTGGCCCTCCAGGGATATACATGGCGTTAGCAGTTGTGAAGGTAACCTGCGCACTCGTAGGTGCTCCACTAGTCGAAGTAACGCTAACGGAGGATCTTGTTAGTGATGAGCTATCTCCAGCTACACTGATAAGAGGATAAAGAAGACCCATTACCAATAGCCAGGATTTGCTGAATCGTACGCCAGTAAACAACTTCATGATTCACCTCATTAATGATAGTCAGTTCGTGTTAAGATCTACCTAAAGCAATTATAACACATAGAACTACAGCCTAATGTGTGTGCTTAGGTATTGGCGGGTATCGATATAACTTATTGTTAAATAATAAATAAATAGATTTTTTAGTGCCGACTATGGGTTGCTAGTTGCGAGTGAAAAGAGAAGCATGGCGTTTAGTGTCTTAACAATATGATTCTACACATCAATTCCAAGTGCTCCGCAGGGTTACATGCTGTCAAGGTAATTGGTGTGTCAAGAGCTAGGTAGAAATATTATACGTCTGTGTTACACTTTGTTTCCTTTCTTATTTTCTGTTATTTCCACAATAATATAGAACCCTCGCGCTTTTCATATCATCGCAACATCCTGATAGATCCAATTATTTTACGTAGTAGGAATTTACATGCCTCACCCAAAAACCGAACTCGCCTATTGGCTTGCAGCATTACATTTGCCTGGCATAGGCCCTGTTAAAATCCACCGTTGGCTGCAGCATTTTTCTAATTTAGAAAAACTGTTTCAAGCCAATGTAGCAGAGCTAACGGTAGCTGGCTTAACGCCGACAGAAATCCAACGCGTGCAACATCCAGACTGGCGTGCTGTCGATGCGGATTTGTCTTGGGCAGAAAAACCCGATTGTCACATTGTGACGATGCAGGATGCTGCCTATCCTCTATTATTAAAAGAATTATCCGATGCACCGATCGTATTGTATGTGCGTGGCTCAGTCGAAAAATTATCATTACCACAAATTGCAATGGTCGGTTCGCGTCATCCCACTGTTATCGGTAAGGAAACAGCAGAACAGTTTGCTAATAACCTAGTGCAAGCTGGATTAGTGGTGACGAGTGGCTTAGCAGCCGGCATTGATGCGGCTTGTCATCGCGGTGCATTAATGGCTGGGTCAACCATTGCTGTCACTGGCGCTGGTTTAAATCATATTTATCCAGCAACGCACCGTCGTTTGGCCGATGCAATTGCGGCAACGGGTGCGTTGGTTTCTGAATTTCCACCGAGTATGCCGCCTGTCGCAAAAAATTTTCCGCGTCGCAATCGTATTATTAGTGGGTTAAGTTTGGGGGTGGTTGTGATAGAAGCCGCCTTGCGAAGTGGCTCATTGATTACGGCACGTTCTGCGGTTGAGCAAGGTCGAGAGGTGTTTGCTATGCCAGGCTCTATTCATAACCCACTCGCAAAAGGTTGCCACCAGTTAATTCGTGATGGTGCTAAGTTAATTGAGATAGCAGAGGATATTTTGGACGAGCTGGGTCCCTTGTGGCAGACGGTATCGCAGTCGCAACTTGATAAAACAATAATCAAAAATCCCCCACTTTTAGAGAAAAAATATCGTGATTTCTTGGCCAATATTGATTATAGCGTTACGCCAGTTGACACAATAATCATACGAAGTGGATTGACGGCGGGCGAAGTTTCCTCCATGCTGTTAGCGTTAGAATTGCAGGGTCTGATTATTTTTGCACCAGGTGGGTATATCCGTTTAGCCAGCAATTATTGTTAAAAAAACATTAAGTTAGTATGGTGATTATGTTCGAAGTATTGATGTTTATTTTTGAAAATTACATGGATAGTAATGTTTCGTTGCGAGCGGATAACCAAACTATTGTGTTAGAACTTGAGAATGTCGGTTTCACGCGATATGAAATTGATCGAGCATTGGATTGGTTGGAAGGGTTAAGCCGATTTCAAACAGCGGTTGACTCAGCACCCATGCTAGTATCACCGTCGATACGTTATTATTTGTCTGAAGAAAGTGAGCAACTGGGCGTAGACGGTAGAGGGTTTTTATTATACTTGGAACAATTGGGTATTCTCGATCCAGTCATGCGTGAAGTTGTTATCGATAGGGTCATGGCCCTCGACCATAAAGAAGTTGATATGGGTCGAATCAAATGGGTCGTATTAATGGTGTTGTTTAGCCAGCCAGATAAAAAATCAGCATTGTCATTGTTACAGGATATGATTCTGTCTGATGCGTTTGATGTTTTACATTAGGGACTGTTGACAATTCTACTATGCTGGTCGAAAAACCGCGATTTTCTGCGCTCCGATGCTCACATACCACCCACGTATGCTCCGCTTCGGTGCTCGAAAATCACGATTTTTCGCCTCAGCCTAGCGAATTGTCAACAGCCCCTAGAGCAATTCAGCTCACACAACAGTATTTTCGTTATTTCGCTGAGGAAGACTTACTGATATGTCTAAAAGCTTAGTCATTGTTGAATCCCCAGCCAAAGCCAAAACCGTTAAAAAGTTTATTGGCTCTGGCTATGAAGTATTAGCTTCGTACGGTCACGTACGAGATTTGTTGCCCAAAGAAGGGGCGGTTGATACGGCGCATGATTTTTCGATGCGTTATGAGTTAATTGAAAAAAATGCCAAACATGTGGCAGCCATCGTGAAAGCGATGAATAAAGCCGACGTTTTATATCTCGCGACCGATCCGGATCGTGAGGGTGAAGCAATTTCTTGGCATATTTACGATATTTTACGGGAGCGTGAGTTACTGACCAATAAACCCGTGCGTCGCGTTGTATTCCATGAAATTACGAAATCCGCAGTACAAGCGGCAATCGATAATCCGCGAGCGATTTCGATGGACTTAGTGAATGCGCAACAAGCACGCCGTGCATTAGATTACTTGGTGGGTTTTAATTTATCCCCCTTGTTGTGGCGCAAAGTACGTCGTGGTTTGTCGGCGGGTCGCGTGCAAAGTCCAGCACTCAGAATGATTGTTGAGCGTGAAGAAGAAATCGAAAAATTTCAAAGCCAAGAATATTGGGATATTGCTGCAGAAACCCAGTCCGGCGATCATCCGTTTAATGCTAAGCTAACGATATATCAAGGCAACAAAGTCGAACAGTTCACCGTCACCAACAAAGATCAAGCCGAAGATGTGCGCAAGCACTTGTTAAAAGCCGCTAACGGCAAATTACAAGTGAAAAAAGTGGATAAGAAGCAGCGCAAACGTAATCCAGCAGCGCCTTTTATTACATCGACATTGCAACAGGAAGCAGCACGTAAATTAGGTTTTACCGCACAAAAAACCATGCGAACCGCGCAGCAATTATATGAAGGTATCGATATTGGTGCGGGCGCTGTCGGTTTGATTTCCTATATGCGTACTGACTCGGTGAGTTTGGCTGCAGAAGCCGTTGCCGAAATTCGTGAATTTATTGCAGGAAAATACGGTAAAAAGAATGTGCCGGCTGAGTCACCGGTTTATAAGACGAAAGCGAAGAATGCACAAGAAGCACATGAAGCAATTCGACCAACATTGGTAGCGCAAACACCGGAGTCGTTAACGGAGTTTTTGACCGTCGAGCAATATAAATTGTATGACTTGATTTGGAAGCGTACTGTTGCGAGTCAAATGATTCATGCAACGATTGATACCGTGGCGGTGGATTTAGCTTGTGGTGACGATAGTAATTTCCGTGCTAATGGCCATGTGATTGCAGATCCCGGTTTTATGCATGTGTACCAAGAAGGGATTGATGATAAAAAAGCAGATCAAGATGAAGAACAGCGTATTTTACCACCCTTAAAAGTGGGTGAAGAAGTCAATCTCAATGAAGTCAAGTGTAATCAGCATTTCACAGAACCACCACCACGTTATTCGGAAGCGACGTTGATTAAAACATTAGAAGAATTTGGCATTGGTCGTCCATCCACTTACGCTGCAATTATTTATACGTTACAACATCGTGAATATGTTGTATTAGAACAGAAGCGTTTTAAGCCGACCGATGTTGGTCGTGTCGTGAATAAGTTTCTCACCAAATATTTCACGCGTTACGTGGATTATGATTTTACCGCGAAGTTAGAAGACGATTTGGATGAAGTGTCACGCGGTGAAAAAGAATGGGTGCCGTTGCTAGAAGGTTTTTGGCAACCATTCAAGAGCTTGGTGGATGAAATTCTTGAAACCGTACAACGCAAAGATGTGACGCAAGAAGCAATCGACGAAAATTGCCCGCAATGTAGCAAGCCGCTGTCAATTCGTTTGGGTCGTCATAGTCGTTTTATTGGTTGCACCGGTTATCCAGAATGTACCTATACACGCAGTGTCGATGAAGATAAATCGGAAGCGGCACAACCGGATATTGTTGAAGGTAGAGAGTGTCCGAAGTGTGCATCCGCATTGCAGGTGAAGGTCGGTCGTTACGGTAAATTTATTGGTTGTAGTAACTATCCGAATTGCAAGTTTTTGGAATCTCTCCAAAAACCGGCTGATACGGGCGTGGATTGTCCCGAGTGTCATCAAGGTAAAATTTTGAAGCGTCGCTCGCGTAATGGGAAGATATTTTTCTCATGTGGTCGCTATCCGGATTGTAAATATGCCTTATGGAATGAGCCAGTTGCTAAGGCATGTCCGAAATGCGCATGGCCATTATTGACATTAAAAACCACAAAAAAGCGTGGCACCGAGTTGGTTTGTCCGCATACACCGTGTGATTTCACGCAACCGTATGAAAAGGCTGAAGCAGAGTAGATTTTTTTATTATCGCAGGGTGGACAAAGCGCAGCGTGTCCACCAAATCCTGGCGGACACGCTGCGCTTTGTCCACCCTGCGTAATATTACCTTAAGCTTTCCTGTCTATAATTTACCCATATTTTAATAGCTCTTTGGGGCTTATATGCCGGCTAACCACGAAACTAATTTTGATGATGCTCCGCAAGATTCAGAAGCACCGTTTGAGGCAATGCAAGACCTGCCTGCTGGACCACATTGTACAGCAATACTCAAGCATATGGGTGCGCCAGCGCTGTCAGGTGGTGGCAAAGTATTAGGTGTTGCCGGTGTGATATTTGAAGCGGGTGGGTCATCGAGTATTGCATTCCCGGTTGGTGGTGTATTGGGTGCAGCGAATGCTTATGTTGACTATTACTATGTAACGAAAGCAGCAGCTCATGCAGGATCAGATCAAGTACTAAGAGCCCCCAGTGCAGAAGCATTAACATGGGGCGATGAAAGTAAAGCATTTATTATTTTTGCTTCTAGCTTAGGGCAAGGCGCGACAGATGGATATAAAGCGTATCTCAAAACCGGCGGCATGCTGCCAATGGCGATTCCAGCAGCGTTAATTGGCCAAGTTTCACATTTCCAAGCCAATGGGCAAAAATGTTTTTTTGATACCACAGGCAAAGATATTAATGCTTCGTTAATCGGTCAAATGAATCGATTATTCACGCTGGATTTCAAGCTCATTACAGAAAACCTTATCGATATAAAATCTTTAGTCACCGCATGGCTACCTGAATATGAAGTCGCATTGCAAATTTCTGCTGTGATCAATGCAGCTAATTTAGTCGGTATTTCTCAACCTTTTATCTTGGCTTCATTGGCAGCTTATAGTGCTTATGCTGTTTATTATCAATATAAAGGCTATGGCCAGCGTGTTATGCAAGAAAATTTCGGTGTTGATGGCCGTGCTCACCATGGGTTTGCTGCATTGATAAATTCATCTGCAACAGTGATCTCAAAAGGTGTGAATGGCATTGCGACAGTGCCAAGTGATGTTATTTTAGGTGTGATTGCATCCCCTAAAGTGGTGCTAACGGGTTCCATGGTGGCGGGTGCTGTCACCAGTGGTTATGCCACATTTTACGAAGGATTTTCGCGTTTACCACCGACATTTGCCGAACATTTGCAAGCGTTACCAGCATGGGGTGCCGGTGCCATTGGTGCGGCCCTCACGACGTGGGCAACGACTTCTCAGTTTGTGGCAAGTTGGCAGCAGAAATTAGTTTGTCAGCAAGAAACAAAAGACATTGGTGTAGAGCCAATTGTGATAGAGCGTTTCGGGAATTCGCGTTTTTCATTATGGCCATCGGCAATAGCGGATCGCGCGAAATCGTATGGTAGTTATGTGCAGTCGCAAGTATCCAGTTGCTGCGGATTTTTTTCTCGAAGCAAGACGGATACACCATCCTTAGTGCCGGTAGAAAAAACATCGGAAAAGGCAGAAGCATTGTCTCCTTCTCCTGTCTGAAAATGACTACCCAGCTTGGGTATTGTTGCATAAATCAAACCACCCCCTCTCCTCCACGCTTTTTGTGGAGGAGAGGGTTGGGGAGAGGAGGCATTTAGAGGATAAATTCTTCATGCAACGAAATAATGAGATTTTTTTATCCTCCCCTCCACAAAAAGCGTGGATGGGAGGGGATTTACGGTTTATGCGACAAAGCCAACAGGGTGATAAGGTCAAAAAAATAACAATCATGTTTTTTACTAAACCACTTCTTGCAACTTCCATAAGACAAGAGATAATACTAGGTTCATACCGACTAGAAGACATCCCATCATAATGAAACAGCATATTGAGCAATTAATTCAAACTGCCCTAGAGCAGCTAGTCAAAACAGGCGCGTTAGCTGTTGTTATTCCTGCCATTCAAATTGACAATACCAAAGATAAACAGCACGGTGATTTTGCATCAAATATTGCGCTCATGTTGGCGAAATCCGCACAACGTAAACCGCGTGATGTGGCAGAGTTGATCGTGCAACATTTGCCAGCTTCGCCTCATGTCGCAAAAACAGACATTGCGGGCCCTGGTTTTATCAATTTCTTTTTGTCGCCACATGCTTTTTATAGTGTTATTCCGGATATTTTAGCCGCTAACGAAACTTATGGTCGTGTGGATCTCGGGAAAGGCAAGCGTATTTTAGTGGAGTTTGTTTCATCCAATCCAACGGGTCCATTGCATGTGGGACATGGCCGTCATGCGGCTTATGGTGCCGTGGTTTGTGATTTACTGGAGGCTGTTGGTTATCGTGCGCATCGTGAATATTATGTCAATGACGCGGGTCGCCAAATGGATATTTTGGCGGTCAGTGTTTGGTTGCGTTATTTGGAATTATGCGGTGAAAAATTACTATTTCCAACCAATGCATACAAAGGCACTTACGTCATTGATATTGCCAACGAGTTAAAAACTAAATATGGCAATGCGTTAGTGAAATCAAGCCAGGATGTTTTTGCTGATTTACCAAAAGATGAGCCTGATGGCGGTGATAAAGAATTATATATCGATGCGGTGATTGCGAATGCGCGCCGTTTATTAGATGAAGAAGGCTATTTAAACGTATTTGATTTAAGCCTCAACCTGATTTTGGTGGATATCCGCAATGATTTAGCGGAATTTGGCCTAGAATTTCAAGAATGGTTTTCAGAGCGTGCATTTACACAAAGTGATGTCGTTGATCGCATGTTTGCACGCTTAAAAAAAGCGGGACTAGCGTATGAACGTGAAGGCGCTTTGTGGTTTCGTGCGACGGATTTTCAGGATGAGAAAGATCGGGTGTTGGAGCGTGCTAATGGTCAGCGCACGTATTTTGCTAATGACTTAGCCTATCACATCAATAAGTTTGAACGTGGCTTTGATGAAGCGATTGATATTTTTGGTTCCGATCATCACGGTTATATTCCGCGTATGAAAGCGGGTTTGCAAGCTAATGGTGTCCCCGCTGAAAAGCTGACGTATTTGCTGGTGCAATTTGTCACGTTATATCGTGGTGGACAGCAGGCGCAAATGTCAACGCGCAGTGGTTCGTTTGTGACGTTGCGTGAGTTACGCGCGGAAGTCGGCAATGATGCTGCACGGTATTTTTATGTGATGCGACGTTGCGAACAGCATGTGGATTTTGATTTAGATTTAGCAAAATCACATTCTAACGATAATCCCGTGTATTATATTCAATATGCACATGCACGAATTTGTAGTGTGTTTCGTCAATTACCCGATAAAGGCATGTTGTATGATGAGGCAATCGGGTTGGCAAATCTTGTCCTCTTGAAAGAGCCACAAGAAATGCAGTTATTAGGTACATTGGGGCGTTACAAAGAAGTGATTGTGACAGCGGCCATGCAGCATGAGCCGCACCAATTAACGAATTATTTACGTGAATTAGCCAATGATTTCCATGGTTATTACAATGCGCATCAGTTTTTAGTGGAAGATGTAGCATTGCGGCAAGCAAGGCTAGCGCTCATTCGGGCCACTCGCCAGGTATTGGTGAATGGGTTAACGTTATTAGGTATTTCCACGCCAGAGACTATGTGATGGCTAAAGACTACGCTAAGTTTGTACCACCAAAATCGCGCCTTGCCAGAAAAAATAAATGGCGCGTTGGCTATGTGATGGTATTTATCTTGCTATTGCTTGGTGCAATGGCAGCAGGTTGTTTTGTTTATATCGATAAAACAGCAACGATGGGTGCTCGTGCTGAGCGAGTGAAGACTGTCATGTCAAAGATTGTCGCATGGGCGCAACATAAAAAAATAGCTGTCAAACCAGCAGCGCCTGTCGCTGTTGCAAATAATCAGCCACCGCCAGTGCATTTTGATTTTTATAATGAATTACCAAATATGCAAATGCCTGCGGATGAGCCAAAAAGTGTGGCGAGTGCACCACCAGCGTTTGTGCCTAAGCCAACGCCTGCAGAATCAGCGCCAACAAACCCGGCACCGGCTGTCGTTAAAGCGGAGACACCAACAGCACCTGTTGTGGCCTCAACTGTGCAGGCAACACCCATAGCACCAGAAAATATGGACACCACCGTTACGCCAACAGTAGCGAAAATAGAAACGGTAGCAACACCAGAACAATCGGCGAAAGCCGCTTTTGATGTGGATGATGTGGATCACCTGTTAGCGACAGAACAGAAAGCAGTGGTTGTTCATCAAGCGCAACGTTATGTTGTACAGTTAGGCGTTTTTCAATCCGAAATAGCAGCCAACACATTGCGTGATGCGGTTACTTCGGTTGGATTTCATGCAGCTGTTGTCCCGGTCAAGCACGGTAATCGTAACTTATATCATGTGCAACAGGGGCCCTATGAAAGCGTGGCTGCTGCAAAGCAATTACAACAACAATTGGGCAAGCGGGGCATTATTAGTATTATTCAGAAAGCATCTGCCTAATGCGTATGGGCTTGTAATTATATTATTGCATCCCCATATATGCCTAATATAACCAAAAAAGAGGAATATCCCATGGAACAATTTCATGGCACAACGATCGTATCCGTGCGCCGCAATGGTACTGTTGTCATTGGCGGAGATGGTCAAGTTACCATGGGCCATACAGTGATGAAAGCCAATGCGCGTAAAGTGCGTCGGTTATTTAATGGTAAGGTATTGGCTGGCTTTGCAGGTGGTACAGCGGATGCATTTACCTTGTTTGAGCGTTTTGAGGCAAAACTTGAGACGCATCAAGGGCATTTGTTACGCGCAGCGGTGGAGCTTGCGAAAGATTGGCGTACCGATCGCATGTTACGACGTTTAGAAGCGCTACTTGCCGTGGCTGATCATAAAACATCATTAATTATCACTGGTAATGGTGATGTTATTGAACCAGAAGACAATTTAATCGCTATCGGCTCTGGTGGTCCTTATGCGCAGGCAGCTGCAAAAGCGTTGCTTGAAAATAGTGATCATGATGCTCGTACTATCGTTGAAAAATCACTAAGCATTGCTGCCGATATTTGTATTTACACAAACAACAATCACACAATTGAGTCGTTACCGTAAGAGTAATAAAGATATGATTGCAGAAAAAGACGTTTTTTATATGGTAGAAAATAACATGAAAATTGAAAATCACCTGTCACACATGACGCCACGCCAAATTGTCGCTGAATTGGATAAGCATATTATTGGCCAAGCTGAAGCGAAACGCGCTGTCGCGATTGCTTTGCGTAATCGTTGGCGCCGTATGCAGTTATCGTCACCGTTGCGTGATGAAATCATGCCAAAAAATATTTTGATGATTGGGCCAACAGGCGTTGGTAAAACGGAGATTGCTCGTCGTGTGGCGAAATTAGCGGATGCGCCTTTCATTAAAGTGGAAGCAACTAAGTTTACTGAAGTAGGTTATGTAGGGCGTGACGTCGATTCTATTATTCGTGATTTGGCTGATATGGCCATTAAAATGATGCGCGAAAAAGAGATGGCAAAAGTGCGCGCTGAAGCGGAAGAAGCCGCTGAGAATCGTATTCTCGATGCGCTATTACCACCGGCGCGCGGTAATTTTGCTGGCGAACCACAAGAGCCACAATTAGTAGATAATGCGACACGCCAGCTTTTCCGTAAAAAATTGCAAGATGGTTTGTTAGACGATAAAGAAATTGAATTAGAACTTTCCGCGTCCCCTATTGGCGTAGAAATTATGGCGCCGCCCGGCATGGAAGAAATGACTAATCAATTGCAAAGCATGTTTCAAAATTTGTCGTCTGAACGGAAGAAAACGCGCAAATTGAAAGTGTCTGAAGCGAAAAAATTGTTGCGCGAAGAAGAAGCGACTAAATTAATCGATGATGAAGATTTGAAATCGCGCGCGCTGGAAAGTGTCGAGCAAAACGGTATCGTATTTATTGATGAAGTCGATAAAATTGCGAAACGTTCGGAACACGCTGGTGCGGATGTATCCCGTGAAGGTGTGCAACGAGATTTGTTACCGCTGATTGAGGGATCCACCATTTCAACCAAGTATGGCATGGTGCGCACAGATCATATTTTATTTATTGCATCAGGCGCATTTCACTTTGCGAAGCCATCGGATTTGATTCCTGAGTTACAAGGGCGCTTACCCATTCGTGTGGAATTAAATGCGTTAAGTGCGGATGATTTCGTCCGTATTTTGACAGAGCCAACGTCTTCTTTAACAGAGCAATATGTTGCTTTGATGGCAACGGAAGGATTGACCCTTAAATTTATGCCAGAAGGTGTGAGCCGCATTGCCGAAGTGGCATGGCATGTGAATGAACGTACTGAAAATATTGGTGCTAGACGTTTGCATACCGTGCTGGAACGTTTGCTGGAAGAGATTTCATTTGAAGCGACGGAGTATCACGATAAAGATGTTGTTGTTAATGCTGCTTACGTCGATAAATATTTGCAGCATCTTGTGCAAGATGATGATTTAAGTCGTTACATCTTGTAGGCACGGCGATGGTAGTGCATCTCACGGAGATTACTATTCATAAAAAATCAAAAACGCTCGAGGTAGAGTTTTCTACTGGCGAGCGTTTTGTGCTTTCCTTCGAGTATCTTCGCGTTTTTTCGCCTTCTGCCGAAGTGCGAGGGCATGGCAAAGGCCAGGAAAAATTGGTGATTAACAAGCAAGATGTGAATATTGTCGCCATTGAGTCTGTAGGTAATTATGGTATTAAACCGGTTTTTGATGATGGGCATAATTCAGGAATTTTTAGCTGGGAAACGTTATACGAGCTAGGTGTAAATTACCAAAAAAACTGGCAAGAACGGTAGGGTGGACAAAGCGCAGCGTGTCCACCAAATACTGGCGGACACGCTGCGCTTTGTCCGCCCTATGTTCTTTACTTGGAAAGGATTCAGATATGATGACACAAGATGCACAAAAAAAAGCTGTTGCCGAAGCGGTACTCGCTTATATTGAATATGATATGGTGATTGGCGTGGGTAGCGGTTCGACAGTGGGTTTTTTTATTGAAGCATTAAAAAAAGTCAAAGGCAAAATTGCTGGTGCGGTCGCTAGTTCTGTTGATACGGCTGAGAAATTAAAAGCCTTATCCATTCCTGTTTTAGATACAAATTCTGTTGGTGAAATTCCTCTGTATGTTGATGGCGCTGATGAAATCGACCCCTATAAACATATGATCAAAGGCGGTGGTGGCGCGCTCACACGCGAAAAAATTGTGGCAGCTATCGCCAAAAAATTTATTTGCATTGTGGATGCCAGTAAAGAAGTTGATTTGTTAGGCACATTCCCCGTGCCAATCGAAGTCATTCCGATGGCGCGTAGTTATGTTGCCCGCCAAATGGTGAAAATGGGCGGCAATCCAGTGTATCGTCAAGGATTTGTGACGGATAATGGTAATGTAATTTTAGATGTGCATAATCTCAAAATTTTAAATCCCATCGAGATGGAAAATAAGTTGAATAACATCGTGGGTGTCGTGACGAATGGCCTATTTGCAGCGCGTTCAGCGGATGTCGTATTAGTGGCGACTGAGCAAGGCGTGAAAGTTTTGTGAGATTTGTGTGTCGTCATCTGCTGATTATCGCAAAAAATTAAAAAAGCCTGTCTTTTCTGCGCGGGAAAGACAAGCTTGGGATGAGATTAATATTAACTACAATGAATTATAAAAAAATTCGTGGGGATGCTTCAGCGCTACGCTTTATCCACCCTACGGCTTTTGCAACCAGTAGACACGAGGCAACCATGCAAAAATCAAAATCTGTTTTTGTGCTTTGTACGGGTGGCACCATTAGCATGCAAAAAACGGCACACGGTTATGCGCCAGCATCGGGTTATTTGCAAAAAGCGATGGTGAATATTCCGGAATTATCCAATGCGGATATGCCATCTTATGTAATTCATGAATACGAGAAACCCATTGATTCAGCGAATATGACACCGGCGCACTGGGTGCAAATAGGTAAGCATATTCTGGATAATTATGATCGCCATGATGGTTTTCTAATTTTGCATGGCACTGATACGATGGCTTATACCGCCTCTGCATTGTCATTCATGCTGGAGAATTTGTCGAAACCGGTGATTCTGACAGGTTCACAATTACCGCTTTTTGAAACCCGCAGTGATGCGCGTGAAAATTTAATTAATGCTATGCTGTTTGCGAGTCAGTATCGTATTCCTGAAGTGTGTATTTATTTCAATAATAAATTATTCCGTGGTAATCGAACGAAAAAAATGGATGCAAATAGTTTCGCTGCTTTTGCATCACCTAATTTTCCTGTGCTAGGTAAAGTAGCAACGGATGTGACTATACGTCATCATCTCTCTCGTTATGCCTCTCCAGATAAGATTGCTTTGCAAACAATCAATGCATTAGCGATTGGTGTGTTGCGGATTTTTCCGGGAATTTCTCCGGCACTGCTCAGGCATTTTTTACAGTCGCCTTTACAAGCATTGGTGCTTGAAACCTATGGACTGGGAACTGCACCAGAAGATCCCCAGTTTTTAGATGTCATTCAACAAGCGACGACTGCGGGTATCGTTATTGTTAATTGCAGCCAATGCCCAACGGCGAAAGTGAAAATGAGCCAGTATGCAGCGGGCACGGCGTTACTGAATGCGGGTGTGATTTCAGGTGGCGATATGACCACAGAAGCGGCACTGACGAAATTGTTTTATCTCTTTAGTAAGAATCTGCCTCTATCTGACATCAAGCGGTTCATGATGGTGGATTTGCGCGGCGAGCTAACTGCCTGATTGTTAATGACATCCATAAAATAGTGATGTTTTTTGCGCTATATGTTATATAATGCGTTTTTTTTAGAATGATAAAGAATGAGGTTTGGTGATGTTGGCATTTAAAGTGGCTGCTCAATATGGGCGGGGTCCTGAGAAGTTCTTGGAAGGGTTCAAAAAAGAAGAAGAAGCCAAAAAATTTATTCACGAGAAGTTAGCCGGCGATGCTGCGTTGAAAGTGAATGTCACGTATTTGCTATATGATATGGGTGAATTGGTTGGTAGTTTTGATCAAAGGCATCATGATGGTAATGCTAACGAGTCCAGCAGCCAGCAACAAAGTAGTGCCAGCACACATCGCATTTCACCGTTAGCAACGACATTGCGTCCACAGGGCATGCCGCTAACGTCATCCAAGCCTGCTGAAGATGAGAAGAAAAAATAAGAACGTTTCTGGAAATTGAAAGAACGCCCCCTCTTTTTGCGGGAGGTGTGATCTCCATGGAGATTGCTAGAACGCCCCCTCTCTTCCTGCGCTTTTTGCAGGAGGAGAGGGCTGGGGAGAGGAGGTTTTAAAATTTCTTTTTTAATGAAGTGAAAATTTCATTTAAGACTACTTCAGTTTCTTGCAGAACTTCATGATTCCAAAAACGTAAAATTGAATATCCATGCGCTTGTAAAAACAGAGCACGTTTTTCATCATAAGCACATTGCTCTGCATGTTGCCCACCATCTAATTCAACAATTAGCATTTTTGCCAAGCATACAAAATCGACCACATATGGATAAACTAAATGTTGTCTTCTGAATTTATATCCTTTTAATCGCTTAGCTCTTAAATAATACCATAGATGTTTTTCTGCATCCGTGCTGTTTTGGCGCAGTTCTTTTACGTAATTCTTAGTGAGTTCCTTCATGATAAATACAATCCTCGAAGTGGAAAATTAAAAACCTCCTCTCCCCAACCCTCTCCTCCTGCAAAAAGCGCAGGAAGAGAGGGCGCGTTCTTTCAATTTCCGAAGAGAGGGGCGTTATTAGTTTGCGATAAATTTTGGTTTTGCTTTAGGTGGGGTTATCATGAAAATTGCTAGAACGCCCCCTCTCTTCCTGCGCTTTTTGCAGGAGGAGAGGGTTGGGGAGAGGAGGTTGCAGAATTTCGTTTTAATGATTAGAAAATTATTACCTATCCGTCACCGGATAATAAATCAATTGCACAATATTCCCATCCGGATCTGCACAATAAAAACTTCGTGTGCCATCGCGGTGATCTTTGGGTTTTGCTTTGATTTCAACGCTATTTGCCGCTAAATAATCATGCCAATGATCGACTTCCTGTCTTTCACCTAAGAAAAACCCAATATGATCTAAGCGTTGATGTTTTGCCGGATTAAAATCCGCTGGTGCGCGATGCAAGGCAAAATTATCACTACCCGTTGTGAGATATAAGTTATCCGGATCAGGGCGCCAATCAATTTTCATGCCCAGTAGCTCGATATAAAAATGCTCGCATTCCGCAAAATTTTTAATGAAAAGCGCAACATGATGTAGACCGTTCGTCGGTTTGGGTTTTTGCATAAGGTACCTGGTTATTTTGATTTGGCTAATTGAGCGCGCATGTCAGCAATGACTGTCGCATAATCGGGTTGTGAAAAAATTGCCGAGCCAGCGATAAACATATCGGCACCTGCACGCGCAGCATCAAAAATATTATCGGCTTTAATGCCCCCATCAATTGCTAACATAATGTTTTTGCCGCTCTCATTAATCAATTGTCGCGCTTTTGCAATTTTTTCTAAAGAGGATGAAATAAATTGTTGGCCACCAAAACCGGGGTTGACTGACATCATCAAAACAATATCGATTTTATCCCAAACATGTTCTAAATGTTGCAATGAAGTCGCGGGATTAATTGCCAAACCTGCCTTGCATCCTTGTTGGCGAATCAGCTCTAAGCTGCGATCAACATGATCGGAAGCTTCAGGATGAAAGGTAATATAACTCGCACCTGCTTTGGCGAACTCTAGAATCAAGTGATCGACGGGGCGTGTCATTAAATGCACGTCAATGGGGGCTTTTATCCCATACTTGCGTAAGGCGGCGCAGACCAAGGGACCTACGGTTAAGTTGGGAACGTAATGATTATCCATCACATCCAGGTGTAGCACATCCGCTCCAGCTTGCAGTACTTTGCTGGCTTCTTCGCCTAAGCGAGCAAAATCAGCCGCTAACAGTGACGGGGCAATGGTGTATTTGGCCATATTTTTTCCTTTCGTGACATAATGCGACGAGTAATACTACTAATAAATAGTGTTCGTTTCCAGAGAGGTTTACTATAATCGTTTTCTTTTAGAATCCAAAAAGGCAAGACGTTGCGATATTTATACACAGCACTTTTTTACTTGGCATTACCTTTCGTGTTTTTGCGTTTGCTGTGGCGTTCGCGGCGCTCGGCCGATTATCGTAAACGTTGGGCAGAACGCTTGGGATTTTGTCCTCATCAGGTTGAAAAAAGTATTTGGATTCATGCGGCGTCCGTTGGCGAAACGTTAGCAGCCATTCCGTTAGTCAAAGCATTGAAATCACACTATCCAAGCATTCCTATTGTCATGACTAACATGACAATTACCGGTGCAGCACGTGCCAAAGCAGCATTTGGCGACACTGTTTTACAATCTTATGTGCCTTATGATTTGCCTCCTGCCATTCAGAATTTTATCCGGTGTGTGAATCCCCTTGTTGCCCTCATTATGGAAACAGAATTGTGGCCAAATTTATTTTATGTCTGCCAAAAAAAATCGATTCCCGTGATAGTTGCGAATGCGCGGCTATCTGAAAAATCAGCGGCGGGTTATCAGCGCATCAAGCCATTAATGCAAGGAATGATGTTAGCCACTCAAAAAATGGCTGTGCAAACACAAGTTGAAGCAGAACGCTTTATGGCTTTTGGTTTGCCTGCGGAGCGTGTTGTTGTAACGGGCAATATAAAATTTGATATTGAAGTGCCGCAGGATTTACCCAAGAAAAGCGCTGCGCTACGCGAACATATTGGCCAAGATCGTCTCGTTTGGGTTGCAGCAAGCACGCATGCAACTGAAGAAGAAATCGTATTAGCGGCACATCGGCGCATTTTAGCAAAATATCCTGATGCATTACTGATTTTAGTGCCACGACATCCAGAGCGTTTTGATGCGGTTTTTCAGTTGATTTCTCAACAAGGGTTTTCTGTGGTGCGACGTCGTGACAGTGCTTCGAATATAAATGCTGTAGAAGTGTATTTAGCGGATACCATGGGTGAAATGTTATTGATGTACGCTGTTTGTGATATCGCCTTTGTGGCAGGTAGTTTTGTGCCGGTGGGTGGGCACAATATGTTAGAAGCAGCTGTGCAAGGTAAACCGGTTATCACGGGGCCACAGTTATTTAATTTTGCAGAAATTAGTGCGTCATTAATTGCGGCAAAAGGGATGATGACGGTGCACAATGAAAGTGAACTTGCACAAGAAATCCTGCATTTATTTGACGATGTTGATTATCGCAAAACAGGTGGTGAAAATGCTTATCGCTTTGTTGAAGCCAATCGGGGTGCGTTAGCGAAGCAATTGCAGGTTGTGCAAGCGATAGTAGATGCAAGAATAGAAAATAGATAGTCTGTCGCGAGAGTTTGCATTACCCGCAAGTCCAAATCTCCTCCCCCGCGTGCGGGAGAGGGTTGGGGATGGGTGCTTATGTTTGCACACTGTCTACTAGAAAATATGCAAAACAATAAACCCTCACCAAATCATCAAGTTAATCATTTTTTCCAGCTAAATTTTAAATCCGAGATATACTTAATTTTAAGGATAGTCGCAGAAGTGAAAAGGATATTGCTAGCCTAATTTTTTGAAGAATGAGGCGTCAGATGTCCCGGCAGAAAGCGAAATCAGATGAATCGATTTTCACAGGAAAAACGCCAGCAATAAAGTTTTTTCATGCTCATACACGTGCAGAAATGGTGACAGATGTTGCTGAGCGCATGGCTGCATTGGCACAATCGGAAGCCATAAAGTCAGCGCAAGTTGCCCTGAATTTAGATGCCGTTGATGGCCCCGAACTTGCTCCTGCTGTTGCGCTAGCAAAAAAACGCTTGGCAGAATTTAAAGTGGGTATGGATAAATCATCCGCCGCGGTAGAAAAATTATTTTCTGGCGCAAGTCCCGCATTGATTTCCAGAGTGATAGCAAAAAATGATTGGAAAATACAAGAGCTGCAGCAGCTTCAACGTAATCTGTGGCAAAAAGTGAATGCGCAAATTGATAATGCTAGCGAGGTGCAAAAAGAACTTGATAAAAGAGTAGCCGAAATGGCGGAGGCTCAGCACGCCAACCTTGTTGCAGAAAATACTATTTCTGTTGCAGAGGTGCTATCAACCCCATTATGTAGTTATATCCATAAATTTTTTGACGGCAATATGGGGAATGTACAATCGGTTTTGATGGAGCTGCAAAATAATTTCAGTTTTGGTAAAGATAAAAAAGAGTTAGGCACTGTTGAAGCAGTAGTGAGTCATATAAAGTTGCTAAGCAATGAGCAACTGCTGGCAGCGATCAATATGATGCTGGCAATAAAACCAGATAAATCAGATTACGGAAGATTTATTACTAAGTTACGCGAGCATCTAGTGATTCATTTAACAAGTTATCCAACTTATGAATTTGCAAGCAAAGCCAAAGGTGGTTTGTTGACATATCATCCAGAAAAAATGATAGAACAAATTCGTAAGGACCATCAATCAAGGTTAGATATTGCTAAAAAATTATTATTAGAAAAAGTGAATGTCGTCGGTGTTGTAGTGGATATGCTGGCGGATTATAGCAATAAAATTAGCGAATTTCAGAAAATATTTGGTGTGGAAGCATCAGCATTAAAAGAGATGCAGAAATTTTCTGGCGAGATTGATCGTTATTCACAAGAGGTTATGAAATTTCTTGAATCCGAAGAAATAAAACACCTGCACAAATTAACAGAAACGTTTTTTGCAACTAACGAAAGAGAGGATGGTGTAGGTGAAAAGATTACATCTCGTTTAGAATTAATAGAAAATCATATGGATCATGTGAAAAAAAATCTAGAAAAAATACACCACATTGCCAAGAAAGTTGGAAATGAGTATGCGCAGATTGGCGAACTTGATCAGCTAAAGGAGCGATTTAGTAATAGGAATCGTGAGATCGAGGGTGCTAAATTAGTCTTGAAAAAACTCGTAAACGAGACCGTGAATCTGGCTCAACCTGTCGTGACGGAATCTAAAAAGAGTAAGAAAATAGGGTTTCTGCCTCAAAAAATCAAGGCGTTCTTTTTGGGCGCTCGAGTTAATAAAGAATATAACGATAGTGAAAAAGTCAGTGAAAAAAAATCGAAGCAGAAAAGAAAATAATAACGTGTTAGCGATAGTGTATGTGTATAATCTTAACCTGATAATTATCGTTAGTTAGTATAAATATCCCCACCGCCTATCCCTAATTTCTCCGCCCATGGATCCTGAATAAACATTCCGCGTTAGCAGAGTTGTTTTTCTAAAAAAATGTGGGCGGAATATTTTTCAGGACGACGAGCCACGTAATACATCCCCCCTCCCTCTCCGTCGTCCTGAAAAACCTTACGCTCACTATTCCTGAGCGAAGCCAATGCGCTATCACGTAAGGTTTATTCAGGATCCATGAGCGGAGCGCGTAACGTTCAAGATAATCTACTATTAATACTACACTGTTAGAAAGCAAAATAAGGAGTTAAATTATGTCTACTGCCTACACCTACATCATGTCAAACAAAAAACATGGCACCTTGTACATTGGATCGACCGTTGATTTGATTAAGCGCGTCTGGGAACACAAAAATAAAATATATGGTGGTTTTACCGCTAAATATGGTTTAACTCAATTAGTTTATTTTGAAGAACACGACGGCATTATAAATGCAGGAGAACAAGAAAAACGTTTTAAAAATTGGCGGCGAGAATGGAAAATAGCATTAATAAAAAAACATAATCCATTATGGAGAGATTTGTATGAGGATATTTTATGATCGTATCGTTCTGTTCAAGTTGTAACGATGTTATATCAAAATGAGAATAAAGCTTTAATGTTATTTCTCCGCTCATGGATCCTGAATAAACCTTACGTGATAGTGTCTTGGCTTCGTTCGAAAGTTGTGAGCGTCAGGTTTTTCAGGACGACGAAGTGGATGAGATTGGATTTTTGTGGTCAGTTCTCTGCTCATGGATCCTGAATAAACATTCCGCGTCAGTAGAGTTGTTTTTCTAAAAAATGTGGGCGGAATATTTTTCAGGACGACGCGGTGGGGAGGTTTGTTGTGTAGTTTTAATTTGAGTTGACAGAAATTGTTACATTAAGTCTGAGCTATCCCATATAAACATCTCTACTTGATTATTGCTCACTGTTATTTAATCTATAGCAATCTGTCATTTTTAAACTAAAACCACTCAAGTTCTTCCCCACTTCGTCGTCCTGAAAAACCTTACGCCCACAACTTTTGAACGAAGCCAATACACTATCACGTAAGGTTTATTCAGGATCCATGAACGGAGAGCGTAACGTTCAAGATAATCTACTATTAATACTGCGCTGTTAGAAGGCAAAATAAGGCGTTAAATCATGCCTACCGCTTACATCGTGTCGAACAAAAAACAGGGCACGTTGTGCATTGGATCCACTGTTGATTTGATCAAGTGTGTCTGGTAATACAAAAAAACATATGATCATGCTGTTCTGTTAAAGTTGTAACGATGCTGTATCAAGATGAGAATAAAGCTTTGACGTTATTTCTCCGCTCATGGATCCTGAATAAACCTTACGTGATAGTGCGTTGGCTTCGTTCGAGAGTTGTGAGTGTCAGGTTTTTCAGGACGACGAAGTGGACGAGAGGAGGTTGTTGTGGTTGGCTCTTCGCTCATGGATCCGGAATAAACCTTACGTGATAGCGCATTGGCTTCGTTCGAAAGTTGTGAGTGTAAGGTTTTTTAGGACGATGAAGCGGAAAAGTTCGTTTATGTCGTCTGCAACATTCGGCATACCGATTGCAAATCTTGAAATGCCTTGCTTTTATCAACGGGATTACGCAGCAAGTACGCTGGATGATAAGTCACAATCAGCGGTGTTTGGTGTCGACCATAAACATGCACTTGATTGCGTAATTGTCCCAGCGATGCTTTGCTATTTAATAGAAAGTGCGCTGCAATTCTGCCAACAGCCAGTAATAATTTTGGTTGGACGAGCGCAATTTGTTTTTCTAAAAATGGCGTGCATAAATCCACTTCTGCTGGGAGTGGATCACGATTATTAGGTGGACGACATTTCAGAATGTTGGCGATATAAACACAGTCACGCTCAAAACCAATGGCTTGCAGCATGGCTGTCAGCAATTGTCCCGCTCGACCCACAAAAGGCTCGCCCTGCTGGTCCTCATTAAAGCCCGGTGCTTCACCGATTACCATCAAGTCGGCATTGATGTTGCCAACGCCAAAAACAGGCTGTGTACGGGTTTTATCTAAGCCACAGGCGGTGCAGTGCATGACAGTTGTGCGTAAGGTTTGCCAATCAGTGTCAGATGGTTCATCTTGGCACGCAGAAAGACTACTAACAGCTTGCTTTAGCTGCCAAGCTTGTATGCCCATTGCTTGTAAGTAATTGATTTTTGTAGAGTCCATGTGATTTTATCGGTGTGAATGAAGAAGCGCTTAGGATAATCGAATTGGATGGTTGATAACAAGTTATCAATAGGCTATTGAATGCCCAGAGCCAGTGTAATTTTCTGTCGCTTTTAAACTGTATATATGGCCCTGAGTTGAATGGCGCCTCAGATCATCATTTTTTTTGCATACTTATTCTGTGCTTACTATTGCTATCTTGTTTCTCATGCAAACCCTGCTGACTACTGTTTTGTTGCACAGCAGAAGCGGCTATTTCTTTAGCATCGGTTGAGTGTTGCACGGGGCGAAAATTATTAGATGGCTCTGGACGGATCTCATGACGAGACAGGAGCTGTTCTTGCTGTGCAGCAGCCTGCATCTTTATTTTTCCATCACATGTGTTTATCAGGTCAGTACAGTATTTCTCAACACGTTTGAGATGATTAAACATTTTAGAATTATCAGAACAATCTTGCTTTAGGCTAGCAGCAGTCTCTTGCATCTTGTGAAATATACTTTTTGCTTCTTCGTGGCTACCTTGCTTAAGTAAATTTTTGGCTTCAGCGTCCATCGCTTCCATATTTTTATTATGACACTGCATTATCTGCTCATTAGTATAGCCACTAACTTTTTCAAGATATTGAAGATGCGCAGATATTTCACCGTTATTCGGTGTTACCTGGCCCTCCCATTCTTTTTTTATTTCAACAGCAGCTTTGTGGATTGCATCAAATTTTAATTGTGCATCCGCATGGTCACCTTTGGCAAATGATGTTCTGGCCGAAGCGATCAGACCTTCCATTATTTGATGATCCATCGTTATTTTCTCAGCATTCAATAGCTTCGTAGATTGAGATATTACTTCGTTTGTTATTGCCACTATCGCTGTATTGCCTTCAAAATCTTCGCCCACCGCTTGAAGTAATTGTATTCTTCCTTCTTGCTTTGCTATGAAGCTGTCTTCATATATTTCTTTTCTAGCGGCTAAAAAACCCTGACACTCTTCAACGGTTGGGGTCGAGTCTGGATCAGGTTTTATCGTGTTCATTCCGTCTATTGGTTCTTGTATCTTAATGAGCTTAGGTATAGCTTCCACAATAACCTTTATACTGTCTATTACGGATGTTTTTTTGCTATCATCGAGCGGGCTTGCAGGAGGAGGTGTAGTATTCGTTGCTGTTTGACCTGGTGATGGGGGCGCATCCAATGCTTTTCTTAGATCACTTTCCATTATCTCGTATTGGGTCTTCATTACACCCAATATAGGTTGTATAGTTTGTATAGCTCGTATGGCCTCATCCTTTTCCTGTTGAATAGCTCGTATGGCCTCATCCTTTTCCTGAGGCGTAACATCTTCCTGTGTATATTTTTGTATCTTGCTGATCAGATCGTCATACTCTTTGATCTGATTGTCATAATCTTTTTGTATCGCACTGATTTTATCGCCACAATCTTTTTTGAAATAGGCAAGAACTTGTTCTTTTTCTTTGGTGGAAAGAGGAGGAGGTGATTTTATAGCTGCGTCCATGTCAGCAAAAACAAGAAGGATAGATTTGAATCGAGACTCTGGAGTCTTTTCTTCAGCTATTCTACTCTTACATTCTGATAACTTGTTTTCAACGTCTGCTTTAACTTCAGTAAGGTAGTTAATCATGGCTATATTCTTATCGTTCTTTGCGTTCAGCAATTCGCCATCTACTATCGTGTCGAGCGTAGTAAATTTTTCTTTAGCCCCTTCATAATTGTCAAGGCCCCAAAATATATCTTTGGCTTCAATTCTCAAGGCCTCTATTTTTTTTGCGGCTTCAGTCAGTGGGATAGGCATAAATAACCCCTCATTATTGGATATCTGCTTTAGGTGCTAACTCTCAATTGGCACTACCGAACACTATTTAAGTATAGCGCTGATTAAGTATAGCGCTGATTATTAAAAATACTGCCTAGAGAAAAATTTTCAGAATCAGTTATAATAGATTGAAAAATATAGTAAAAAACTTTATGGACGATGCGTGTGGTTCTTTAGCTATTCATGTGGTCGGCACAGTTGCTCCTTCTCACCACCACAGGATTTTTAGATGGCGCAATCCGCCGCAGATGATTCTCGGTCGAGGTATGGATTTGGTAGGTAGAGAATTCTTTTCCTGAAAAATGTGCCTCTCCTGCTGGCTCTATCGCATTTCTATAATCTCTAGAAACCACTTTCACTTGGCAAAAAGTGCAAATTATAGTCTAATTAGCTAACTTTTAGTTCTAACCATTGTATGACGAGGTATTGCATGAAAAATATTGCCATCTATCCTGGGACTTTTGATCCTATCACCAATGGTCATGTTGATTTAGTTGAGCGTGCCTCACGATTATTTAATCGCGTGATTGTAGCGGTGGCAGTGAATAGCAATAAACAACCGCTATTTACGCTTGAGGAGCGTGTCAGTTTGAGCGAGCAAGCATTAGCTGCTTATAACAATGTGGAAGTCCGTGGTTTTGAATCTCTCCTGACAGAGTTTGCGCGTAAAAATGATGCCAATGTTATTTTGCGTGGGTTGCGCGCGGTTTCCGATTTTGATTATGAATTTCAATTAGCGAGTATGAACCGTCGCATTGCAGCGGATGTTGAAAGCATGTTCTTGATGCCAGATGAACGTTATTCGTATATTTCGTCACGAATAGTGCGTGAAGTCGCTTCCTTGGGTGGTGATATCAAAGAGTTTGTGCCAGAGATAGTTGCAAAAGCATTAACAAAAAAACTACGCGGATAATACCATGGCGTTAATGATCACAGATGAATGTATTAATTGTGATGTTTGTGAGCCGGTGTGCCCAAACAAAGCGATTTATCAGGGAGAAATGATTTTTGAAATCAACCCCAATTTGTGCACGGAATGTGTGGGGCATTTTGATGAGCCGCAATGCGTGACGGTTTGTCCTGTGGATTGCATACCTCTGAATCCAGATCATGCTGAAACCCCAGAGCAATTATTAGCAAAATACCAACAACTAACTGCAGAAAAATAATCTTATGTCCTTGCCTGTCGTGAACAATAAAAAAATCTTAGGTGCTTTTTCATTAGCAATGATTGCCGTTGTTGCGATTATTGATTTGCGTGGCTTGCCGATGATGGCGAGTTACGGACTCGGTGCGATTTTTGTGTATGGTTTAGCAATGGTGTTATTTTTAATTCCGAGCGGTTTGGTGTGTGCGGAGCTTGCAACGAACATACAAAAACCGGGTGGCATGTACGCATGGATATGTGATTCTTTTGGCGATAACGTGGGTTTTATCGCCATCTGGTTGGAATGGCTGAATAATGTGATTGGTTTTCCGGCATCGCTATCTTTTATTTGTGTGACGCTGATGTATTTGTTTGATCCTGGTTTGGCACAGAATAAGGCGCTTGTTTTTACAGCAACAGTCTGTATTTTATGGGTAACGACGGGATTTATTTTATTAGGTATGAAAGCATCGAGTCGCTTGAATATGTCGGGTGCTTTGTTCGGCACGATTGTTCCCGCACTCATTATCACTGTGTTGGGATTCTCATGGGTGTTGTTGGGCAAGCCCGTGCAAATCGCATTAAACTGGCATCACGTGATTCCAACGATGCAAGCAAGTAATCCTGGTATTTTTGCTACGCTGATTTTAGGCTTTGGTGGGATGCAAATTATTGCTTTTCATACAGCTAATGCGCGCAATCCTGGACGTGATTATCCGCGGGCAATTTTTGCGGCGGTGGCGATTATTTTTGGTATTGCCTTATGTACATCCATGGCAGTTGCGTTAGTGGTACCGTCTCATGATCTCGATATTATTTCTGGTTTAATTAATAGTTTTCAACGCATTTTTACGGCATTTAGCATGTCATGGGCAACACCGCTTGTTGTCGTGTTGATTGTCTTTAGTTCGTTAGCCACATTTGATGCGTGGTTTTTAGGCCCGGCGCGTGGTTTGGTAGTGGCAGCGCAAAATGGATTCTTTCCGCGGATTTTTTCTTACTGTAATCGACAAGATATGCCGGCAGCTATTTTGTTATTGCAAGCCGTGAGTTGTACGATACTTTCTGCCGTGTTTTTATATATGCCGGATTTGACGTCGGGTTTTTGGATCTTGTTAAATTTATCAAGTCAGTCGGCGTTGATGGTGTATATGTTAATTTTTGCTGCAGCGATTAAACAGCGGTTACTGCGCACAGAAAATCTTTCTCATGCCTATTATATTCCCGGTGGAAAATTAGGTGTGTGGATTGTTGCTGGTACGGGCTTTGTAACGTGTGCGATGGCGTTACTTTGTAGTGTGATTCCGCCTACGAATATCAATACAGGTAACTTTTGGCATTATGAAGCGATACTGTTTGGTAGCAATGCTATCTTCATCAGTATTCCACTCGCGATTATTTATTATTATTCGCGGCGTCGACGATTAGAGCATGCAGTTGCCACTTAAAATGGTGGACAAAGCACAGCGTGTCCACCGTGTTGACTATGGTGATAAGGTTAAATCCGTCATACCTGCTTTCGCAAGCGTAATTCTTTTTGGGGTGCTTGGTTTTGCAGCCGCTACGGTTTTTTTCAGATGCGTTTTAGTGGACTTTGATGGCGTGGCATCAACCTGTTCCATGGTAACATCTTCATCATCGTTCTCGCGATTTACTAACCATGCATTGATGGCTTGCAAATCATCGGCACTTAATGTGCCCGCCGCTTGCTTAAGCAGTAACAAATTATTGACGTAGGCATAGCGATCCGTTGCATATTGCGTTTGGGCTTGAAATACTTTTTGCTGTTGGTTTAAGACGTCCACGAGTGTTTGCGTGCCAACATGGTAACCCGATTGCAAACCTTCCAGCGAGCTTTCAGTTGATTTTACTGCTTGTTTGTCGGCTTTGATTTGCTGAATACCTGCAATAACACCTAAATAACTTTGACGCGTTGAATTGATTGTTTGACGTAACGCTTGCTCAGATTTTTGTGTCGCAACTTGGTAGCCATAACGCGCTTGATCTGTTTGTGCGACAACGGCACCACCTTGAAAAATTGGCACGCCGAAATTCAATGTGACGCTGGCATCGGATGTGTGAGTTTTGGTTGGGGCAAAAAAAGTTGTCGTTTCCGGTATGCTGCTAGTGCCTGTGTCGGTTGTGCCAGTGAGATTGTTATTATAGGCAACATTATACGAGCCTTGCAGACTGACAGTGGGCAGGTGACCACCAAATTGTTGTTTCACGTTTTCACGGGCGGCTTGGCTGGCAAGTTGCGTCGCTTTAATAGACCAATTTTGCAGTTTGGCTGTCTCTACCCATGCTTCCATATCCGCTGGCTGAGGAGAAATTAACGGAAATTTTTCGCTGAGTGTTGCGAGAGATGGATAGACATTGCCGGTAATTGCGCGCAGATTTTCTTGATCATTGGATAAGGTTGTTTGTGCTGCAATGTAAGCGGCTGAGGCTGTGTCGTATGACGCTTTTGCCGTGTACACATCGGTAACGGTTTTTAAGCCGACTTTGTATTGTTGATTGATTTGATCATATTGTTTGGCAAAGGCTTTTTTATTGGCTCTGTTATAGACGAGATTATCTTCGTCTTTTAATACCGTAAAATAGGCTTGCGCTACGCGTAGCATGAGATTTTGTGCAGCAGCATTCAGTGTTGCATCGGCTCCCTTGCTCACAGCGCCCGCACCCGTGAGTGCTTTAAATTGCGCATAGTTAAAAACAGTTTGTGATAAGGCTAATGTAACGGAGTAACCACGTGAGGTTGTGTTAATGGCAGGATTGCCTTGTGCGGCCGCCTGATTAAATTTAGTGAGTGAGGGGCCGCCATTTACTGATGCTTGCGGTAGTAATACAGAAGCGGCAATCGGTACGGATTCTTTATCCGACAGGCGCTGTGCGATTGCTTGTTGGTAAGTTGGATCGCTGAATAAAGCTTGTTGATAAACTTGCATTAAATCAGCAGCGTTAGCCGTGGCGTTAAAGCCAAGCAGGACGGTAAGCAGTAGCGCCTGTTTTTTCATTACTTTTGTTCCTTTTCTTTCCACGAAATCTCCAGAAGATACGGGTTTTACACTGTGAAAGCAAGTATAACTACGCAGGCAGTTTCGGAGTCTTTTTGTGTAGCATAATGGCTGAAATTCCACCGATGGCGAGAGCCGCGGGAATAATCCCAAGCAATTGTTGCCAGGTTTTAGCACCGGTAGTGGCAAGATAGGGGAGCGTTGGTTGTAATAAATTACCGAGGATTAAGGTAAATAGAACATTGCCGAGTGTTGTGATAAATGCAATTAATGCAAAAACGGATCCTGCAGTAGTATCAGAACAGAAATCATAGGCTTTCGCGTAACTGATGACTGCCGTACCGGTAAAAAAACTGGTAGCGAAAAAGAAGAGGGCGAGTGTGGTATACGTTAATCCCGGCATATAGAGCACTGTTGCTAAGGCACTTGCAGCCAGTAAATAACCTAACGTAATGAGTAATTGTTTTTTACCAAGCAGATCAGCAAACATACCCATTGTAATGGCACCTAAGGCGAAACAGGCGAAAGCCATGCTGACTGTGTCGCTGGCTATATCACGTGTGAAATGATGTACGCCGATTAAATAGGTAGCGCCGTAATTTAATAAAAAAGTATTACCAATCCAACCTAATAATGAAATCATACAAATTAACCATATTTTGCCATTGGTGATGAGCGGCAGCGCTTGTTTTAAGTTAAATTGCGTGGATGTGATAAATGGGCTTTGCAGATAATACGTGGCGAGCACGTTTCCTATTAATAAAACACCTAGGCAATTAATCAGGTTAGCTGCGGCGCGCATACCGATATCATTTACCATGGCGGTAAGAACATTTTTGGTAATGACGGGCGTCATCAATAGAATTGCAAACAAGAGTCCACAAAAAAACGCAAAATGCCGTTTAGGTAGCCATTGTGTTCCTAGCTTCAGTACACTGATTAAAATAAAAGGATGTGCGTAGCCAATTAAAATTCTGCCATCAATCATGGCCGGTATGCCTGCCGCTTTGCCAAAAACAGAGTTGCCGGCAATCGCTGCGACCAGTGCAAGCGTTAGAATGGTACGAGGACCAAAAAGGTCGACAATCAAGCCTGCGAATAATAGTGTGGCTATTAATGAGTATTGGTAGCGTATGGCTAAATCAGATAATGTACTGGCGGGAATATGAAATAAACGCAAAATATCACTCTGCATCAAGACCGGTTCATTGCGTAAAATGATAGAAAAAAAAATGGCGAGTAATCCGAGTAGGCAAATAAAAAGCCCAGGACGAGAGATTGAGGTTGGGTTTGTTACGAGATCGGTGTTCGCCATAATCTATCCTTGCATATGTGCGGGCGTTTATTGAGTATAGCAAAGAATGTAGGGTGGACAAAGCGCAGCGTGTCCACCAGCATACGATGGACACGCTGCGCTTTGTCCACCCTACATTCTATTTGTTTGTGAGATCGATGGCTAATTTCACAGCTGCTATTAAACTACCCGGGTTCGCATTTTTTGAGCCGGCAATATCCAAGGCGGTGCCATGATCAACCGAGGTGCGGATGATAGGTAAGCCTAGCGTGACATTGACGGCGCGATCAAAACCTAGATATTTGATAACAGGCAGAGCTTGATCATGATACATCGCCAAAATAGCATCGGCTTCTTGCAAATAAGGCATTGTGAAAATCGTATCAGCGGGTAATGGCCCGATGACATCCATTTTTTCTGCACGTAACTGTTGTAACGCGGGTGCAATCGTTGTTATTTCTTCTTGACCCAAAAGACCACTTTCTCCGGCGTGCGGGTTTAGGCCGGCAACTAGAATTTTTGGTCTAGGGACGCCAAATTTATTTTGTAACTCAGTATGTAAACAACGTAATAGCGTTTTTAATTTTTCCGTTGTAATAGCTTCTGAAACTTGTGCGAGTGGAATATGTGTTGTCGCGAGTGCCACTTTCAGTTTATCAACCACAAATAGCATAATGGCTTCTGTACTACGACAACGTGTGGCTAAAAATTCCGTATGACCTGTGAATGAAATTCCAGCTGTGTTGATAATGCTTTTATGAATAGGCCCTGTTACCAATGCATCGGCTTGTTGTTGTAAACACAAATCAGTTGCTTGCTCTAAACACTGAAGTACATAGCGTGCATTATGTGCATTGAGGATCCCTGGCAGAGCAGGTGCTGCTAAAGGAACCGGAATGATTTTTAGTCGACCTATTTCATGCCGCGCGGCAGGTTCAGTGAGATCAGTTGTCGTGGTAGTGAGAGGAAGCGATAATAATTCTGCACGTTCCGCCAGTAGCGTTGGATCAGCAACAACAATTAATTCCGCAGGCCAAGATTGTTGTGCGAGCTGAATGACGACATCAGGGCCTATCCCCGCAGGCTCACCAGGTGTGATAAGAATGCGTGGGATAGGCTTTTTGGATGCAGGTGTCACAATTGCTTCTCTGGGTGGGTATTAATAAACGCTTCGCTGCGAAGTTTCGTAATCCAGCTTTGCAAGCCCTCTTCGAATTTGCGTTGATATATCAATTGCTCTATTTGTTTATTTTGGGCATTGCTATCCATGCTAGCCGCCGCATTGCGTGTGCCAGCTAAGCGAATGATATGGAAACCATTCGGTGTGGCGACGGGCCCGAGAATGTCATTTTGTTTCATATGCACTAATTCATTTGCAAATGCCGGTGGAATTTGCGGCAACTTCAACCAACCGAGATCACCACCTTGCAACGCATGATCATTGCTGGATTCGGCGATCGCCACTTGTGTGAAGTTAGAGCCTTTATGTAATTTTGCTAAAATGTCTTCAGCGCGTTTTTTTGCTTGCGCGACATTTTGTGGCGAGGGGTTTTCTGGTAAAGCAATTAGAATATCTTCTAAGTGATATTCTTTGTTATTAAATGCTTTCCAGTCAGCAGAACGAGTGAAGTCTGCGACTTCTTGTGGTGTGATTACAATTTTTGAGCCGACTTCGTGTTGCTGAATTTCTTGTATCAGCATTTCTTCACGAATTTCTTTATGGTAAGTATTCATGTCGATACCTTGACTTGCTATTTTTGCATAAAGCTCTTTGACAGAAATTTTATTTTGTGCCGCAATCGATGCGATCGCTTTGTTGAGTTGATCATCCGTCACTTGTGCGCCCGATTGTTCAACCAGTAATAACTGCAGTTTGCGATCAATCAATTGATCAAGAACGCGTTTTTGTAATACATCTACGGAGGGTAGTGCTGTGTGACTGGCAGCCATTTGTTTTTTGACGCTCGTGATCGCATCATTCACCTCGGATTGCGTAATCACGCTATCATTGACGATAGCGGCAATGCGATCGAGTGACTCTGTGTGAGCATTAGTTTTTGCAGCAGCATTTAGCGATAAAAAAAGCACGCTGGCAAGAATACAGCTATTGTTAATCATACTACGGAGTTGTTGTTTCATAACTTTTTCACTTTCCCAAAATTAAAAATCTTGACCGAAATTGGTGTTGTAGCTGCCGATGTTGCTGCTGACGTACTGGCTAGGATCACCCGATCCAAAGTTTCCTAGGCCACGCAGTGCAAATTGGAAATAAATTTGGTTGTCATATTGTGGTGTACCTGTAATCACGTCCAGGTTTGTAAAGGTTCGACCACCCACAAAACGTGCAGCCCAACAACAGCTATCGTATTGTAAGCCATAGAGAAGGTTCTGGAAATGTCCTTCGTTAACACTTTTTGTCCAGTGACCAATAGCGCTCCAATTGTTGCTGACGGGCCATGCAAATGAAACATCCACTTGCTTCAGGTTATTACCGCTACTCGTAGCGGGAAGATTAGGCTGGATATCACCATTTCGCACAAAGTTATACCCAAGGTTCACTATCCGTGCCGTATCTGTATGATACTGAAGGGTAATAGTTTGGTTATCCATTTGATTTAATTGCGTATTCCAAATGGAATTTCCAGTGAGAGACCAAGATGGGTTGATTTGATAGGCTAAGATACCCGCAATCGGTGAACGGCGTAAGGTGTTATCGCGCGCATCGGAGCTTGTTAAACAATAGGGGTCATCAATCGTGCAAATAGTTACTTGCCGATTTTTGAAATAGATAATTTCAGCGATCCCGGCACGCAAACGCTCAAAACCACTGTCAGTATCAATAAAGCGCGTTGTGACACCGGCACTCACTTGATTGGCATCGCCAATACGATCTAAACCACTAAAGCGGTTATCTACAAAGAGCTGATTGTAAGTGAGGGTGTTGGTGGTGGTATCAAAGACGGGGATCTGATATTGGTTTCGATACGGGACATACAAATAATATAACTGTGGTTCCAGTGTTTGTTGAGCATCGCGACCAAAAAAGTGGATGTCGCGATCGAAATACATGCCTGTGTTGATATCAATGATGGGTAACGCACGACTGGTGCTTTTTGACATGATATTCGACACATCGCCTAGCGCATATTTCGTCAGCGCCAGTTGTACGCGTGGTGTAATGTAGTATGCAGGCCAGGTCAGCGGTAAGCTGATACTGGGTTGTGTATGTAGACGTTTCCCCGTCGGTGATTTTGTGCTTGTGCCGGGAGTAGAGCGAATATCAAAGTGAGTGACTTCATTTTTGATGTCGTAATCTAAGCCAAAACGTTGATCTGGATAATCGCCATCTAACACTAATTGCGGGAAACGATTATATTGATTTTGGGTAGCCGTCAAGGCGTCCACTGGATGCAAGGTTTGATATTGCTGCATACGTGTGGTGAAATTCCAATTTTTTCCTCGGTAATTGACATCCGCTTGTTGAACTAATTGGTTATTCGTGCTTTCTGTTAAGCCATTGCCAAAATCACGTAAGTAATAATCATCTGTGACGTAATTATAATCCACATTGCTAGACCAATGCTCATTAAAGCGCGTGCGATTTTGCCATGCAAATGAGCCGCGTGTGGTGCTGTCATTCTCAAGACGGCGCAAGTTCGCTTGTACTGTTGGGTCATTGACATATTGGTATTTATTTTGTGATGTGGTTTGTAATGTTTGGAAAGCTCTATCGCTGGGCGTGATACTCATTCTGATTTGGCCACCACTGGAGGGTGTGATATAGCGGAACAAATCATTTGCTTGTAAGCCGCGTTTTTTCATGAAAAGCGGTGTAATTGTTGTGTCGTAATTCGGCGCTAAGTTCCAATAAAAAGGGGTTTGGAAATAGGGCCCAAAACGATTGGAGGAACCAAAGCCAGGAAAGAGAAATCCTGTTTGACGTCTATTATCAATCGGAAAATTCAGATAGGGCGAATAAAACACGGGGACTTCTTTAATGTATAGTCGTGCCTGAGTGGCAACACCGCGCCCCGTATTCCTGTTGAGTTCGATATGCTTTGCTTGCACATGCCAGATGTTGGTATTGGGCGGGCATGTGCTATAAGACGCTTGCGAAAAATGATATATTTTCGGTTGGTCTTTGTTAAATTCGCTGGCTGTTCCCCAGGCGCTTAATTGTATCACTTGACGCGGTGCTTGCAGGGCTTTATTGCTCGGCGCAGGCGGTCTTGTGTTGGTGCTGCCATAAACAGTTGTCCGATAACTAATTTCTTGGAGTTTTTGGCTTTTCTTTTCCAGATCAAGATGTGCTTTATTGGCAATGATTAAACTGTCAGGCTCGCGCAAATTGACGTGGCCCATGAGATCAACCGCACTGATTCTGCCAGTGGTTGGGTTGCGATACAGATAGCCTTTGCTGGCTGTTACCTCTTGGCCTTGCTGTATCACCGTAATATTGCCATCTAAGATCGATGTGCCATGCTGTGCAAAGAGGGTTTGATCACTGGTGATTTCGACTAAATGTTTTTTGGCGGCGTTTTCAGAGAATGTAAACGCAGTTTCTAAGTAATAACCGTCGCAACGATTGAGGTTTTTTTTCTCAACCCAGCCTAGCTGTTGGGCTATTGTGGTTTCCGCCAGGGTTTGTTTCTTGATAACAAGGGATGGCGTAAGACAGGCGCTGGTAGTGGCGTATCCCTGCTGGGCCATAAAAGCTAGAAATGTAGCAATCAGTATGATTTTGGTAGTTTTTATTGCTAGCATGCGCCCGTCTCAGTTTCGACGTAAAAATCGCAAGTGTAACGAAAAGGGTGGGTGGAGGGAATCAAATAATATAACTCACGTAGGGCCTGCACATGAAAAATTGGCAGCTCTTCGTGAACGTGCCCGCGTGCGTGCCCGTGCCCGTTTTTAAGTTGTTAGTAGAAAAAAGACGGGCACGGGCACGCACGCGGGTACGTTCATGATTATTAAAGTACACTTGTCAGTACGCATGCATAGGCACTGATGGCTCACGTTATGTACAGCAGTTAGTGCCTAGTGCATAAGGTAATATAATCTGGAAGTATATCAGCCAGAAGCTTTGGGTGGTTGGTAGCCGGTTTTTTGTTGGCTGGCAACATGCACCTCTAGGAGTGCGATAATGTCGGCCATTTCCCGTTTTGTTTTTTCAGTAATGCTATAAAGTGGTTTTTCTTTATTGTCCTGTGCATTGGTATCGGCAAGAAAGAGCGTTGCGGTTGATTTCACGGTATTGAGAAGTTCTTGTAGTTTGTTTTGAATAGATTCAATCTGCTCACTTTCCACTTCTATTTTTGTTTTCCGAATTGTGTATTGAACAAGCATTTTGGAAATAGGTCCTGTCATCAATTCGGTGCGCATGTCGATAATGGATTGTTCGATGTCTTGTGTCGGGGTGCGCCAGAAACGGGCTGCCGGTATGCGTTTTGTGACATCGAGTGTTGTGGAGTAAATACGGGTATCAGCTATTGTTTTACGCATTTTTTCAAGCGCTGCGAGTAGTTCATTATATGTTTTGTCTTCGAAATTGGTTTTTGAGAATGACATAACAAAATCCTCGTACCAGATTGAATGAATATTATATGGTTATTATAGCTGATATTTTTTGTTGAAAAGTGATTGGCAAACGAAAGATATTGCTGGTTTTTATGAGTTTTCCTGTATAATCACTGTCCTATGTTATTATTTTTTAGCGAGATAAATAATGGATTCTCGTCAGCAAGCATTAATCTCTTGGTTGCAAGCCGACAGTCAGTTGCTATTTCCTCAGCTTGCTATGATGGCAGGGGACGCCAGTTTTCGACGATATTTTCGTGTGTCGACGGCGACGGCAAGTTATGTAGCGATGGATGCGCCACCTGAAAAAGAAAATAACTGCCAGCCGTTTATTGCAATTGCGCAGAGTTTGCGGCAACAAGGTTTGCAAACCCCCGCAATTATGGCGAGTAATCTCGAGCAGGGATTTTTGTTGCTGTCTGATTTTGGTGATCGTTTGTATTTGCATGAGTTAGCAGATCACAATGCTGAGCAATTGTATGGAGTCGCTTTATCTGCGCTGGCGCGTTTGCAACATTGTCAGATTCAAAATTGGAAAATTCCATTTTTCACAGCCGATTTTATGTATCAAGAATTGCAACTCTGGAAAGACTGGTTTTTGCAAAAACATGTGCATTTGCAGCTCGATGCGAAAACAGAAAAAATGCTGCATGCATTTTTTAATTTTTTAGCCGCCTCTGCGGCGAGTCAACCACAAGTACTGATGCATCGCGATTTTCATTCAGCCAACTTAATGGTGTTGCCAGAGGATCAAGTGGGTATTTTAGATTTTCAAGATGCATTTATAGGTCCCGTGACTTATGATTTAGTATCACTGTTGCGTGATTGTTATATTGCATGGCCAGATGTTTTCGTGAAAAAATTAGTAGTAGAGTATAAACAAAAATTACCCGCACTCGTCAATGTGAGCGAAATAGAATTTTTACGCTGGTTTGATTTAATGGGATTGCAGCGACATTTGAAAGCATTGTTAACGTTTTCCCGCAAATTCCATCGGGATCAGAATGCTAATTATTTGCAGCATATTCCGCGGACTATTCAGTATGTCGCCAATGTTGCGCCACTGTATCCAGAGTGTCGTGAATTTACTATATTTTTACAGAGTCTTGTTTTGCCAGCATTAGAAAAGGTGCAAACTGTATGCGTGCAATGATTTTAGCAGCGGGACGTGGTGAGCGCATGGGAGAGCTTACCCAAGCAGTACCGAAACCCTTGTTGAAAGTAGCAGGTCATTATTTAATTGAATATTCTCTCTATGCATTGCGTAAAGCAGGCATCACGGACATCGTTATTAATATTTGTTATCACGCGCAACAAATTAAAGACGCGTTAGGTAATGGTCAGCGTTATGGTGTGACGATTCACTATTCCGAAGAAGAAATCGCGCTGGAAACAGGCGGCGGGATTGTAAAAGCGTTGCCGCTATTGGGCGATGCGCCTTTTTTAGTGGTGAGTAGTGATATTATTTGCGATTATCCTTTGCAAAATATATTGAAAGATCCGCACGGATTAGCGCATATCGTATTAGTGGATAATCCTGTTTTTCATCCACACGGTGATTTTTGTTTATTTGGCCAACGCGTTTATTATGGTAAAGGCCAGACGTTTACTTTTGGTAATATGGGTGTGTACCGTCCCGAATTATTTGCGCATTGTCATCATCATGAAGGCGGGCGGTTTCGCTTAGGCGAAATTCTCAAGGCTGAAATTCTCAATCAGCAAGTCACCGGCGAGCACTTTGCGGGGTTTTGGCATAATGTGGGGACGCTGGAGCAGCTGGAGTTGGTGCAGCAATACTCGGATAACTTATCTATTTTAGCAGTATAATCATTATAGTATGGCGAGATACATACTTATCTATTGCGCTTTTATTTTGCGCCCTTTACTATAGCATCACGCGATAGGATGGATTCTATTCGCAAGCTTTCAGGATGAGCATCAAGGACGATATTTTATTATTGACTCTTTGAGGTTTATTTATGAAAAAGATGTTATTGAAATGTCTTTCCATTTTCAGTTTAGTTGTTGCCACTTCTTCTGCATTTGCTGCTTCCTCCTATGAAACAGCCGTAGTTCCAACATCGGTGGCTTTAAGTAATCGCGCAGCAATTCTAGCGCATGCGAATAGCAATGGTCCTATCTATGGGACGTATATAGTTGTGGTTAATCATTCTTATACAACTATTCGTTTAGCCTATCCTACGCCGGAGCAAATGATTACCGAAAGAACATCAGGCGTTATTAAAGATATTCTCCATAATGATTACACGACAGTTATTTTAAGAACAGAAGATGGCAAACAGTTTTGGGCAAGCAATACAGTGGGTCCATACGATGTTGTTGAAGTGTATGTTTCTAATAATGAATACGTTGTACATGACACAACGCCTTAATTTTTAATTAGTTGAGAACAATCATCATGAATTTATTTTTAAAAAGCGCAGTATTCGTTTTAGCAATTGCTGCGTTAGCAGGCTGTGTAGAAGACGATGGTTATTATACGGAAACTACGCATAGTCGAGCCTATTATACGGGTGTTAGCCCTGACTATAGCCATCGTTATAGCGGTCAGTACTACACGAGTCATACGCCACCGGCGCCGCCAGAAGACGGTGATCACGCATATCGATATCGTATCCGCGATAATGACGGTTATCGCACATCAACAACGCCACCGGCTCCACCAGAATCCAGTTATCGTGCAGCGCCAGCGCCTGCTGTAGTAGAAAGCAGAAGTTATTCGACAACTGTAACGCCAGCAGCACCGCCGGAAAACGCACCAGTACCTGCACCCATTGCAGCTGCTCCGGCACCCGCTCCTGTTGTTGCTTCTGCTCCAGCAGCGCCAAGTACATCTGCTTCGACAAGCGTAACACCAGCAGCACCGGCTGAAACGACAGCAGCGCCAAAGAAGCAAGATGAAGTGGCGGTACCTGCTACTCCTGCTACATCAAGTCCGACAGTGACAACTACACCTGCAGCACCACCTGAATGATATGAATCGTAGGGTGGACACGCTGCGCTTTGTCCACCCTACGATTCTATTTCATTTCACTATTCGATGCGTTAATATGACGTTCCCGCTGTAACTCCCCATCTCCATTCTATTTTTTACATCAATTTATTTTCTATTTTTTATTTCATACAAGGAAGTGACTATATGTCATTAGCGATTATTTACAGTCGTGCCAATACGGGCATTTCTGCACCCTTAGTGATGGTGGAGGCGCATTTATCACGCGGTTTACCGAAGTTTAATATCGTTGGCTTGCCTGAAGCAGCCGTCAAAGAAAGCAAAGACCGTGTGCGTAGCGCATTATTAAATTCACGTTTCGCTTTTCCCAAAGGGCGTATCACCATTAATTTAGCACCGGCGGATTTACCCAAAGAAGGCGGGCGTTTTGATTTGCCAATTGCCTTGGGAATTTTAGCCGCATCGGGTCAGTTGCCAAAAAATAAATTACCGATGTATGAATTTGCAGGTGAATTAGCATTATCCGGTGAATTGCGAGGTGTGCGTGGTGTGTTACCCATTGTGTTGGGAGCTAAGCAAGCAGCGCGAAGTTTAGTCGTGCCCACAGCCAACGCAGCAGAAGCAGCACTTGTAAAGCAAGCAACGGTGTATGCCGCCGCGCATTTATTGGAAGTGTGCGCTTACTTAAAAAATGAGGCTGAACTATCAATCTGTCAGCGTGCAGATAATGCAGTGACAACAACATGTCGTCCTGATTTACAAGATGTGCGTGGTCAACCATTGGCTCGGCGGGCACTGGAAATTGCAGCAGCAGGAAAACATAGTTTATTATTTATCGGCCCACCTGGCACAGGGAAAACCATGTTGGCAAGTCGACTACCCAGTATTTTGCCGCCATTAGAAGAAGCGGAAGCGTTAGAAGTGGCTGCCATCGCCTCTATTAGCAACAATGGATTTGATTGTGCAAATTGGCAAATATTACCATTTCGAGCACCGCATCATACAACATCAGGGGCAGCATTAGTCGGAGGTGGACGACCACCTAAGCCCGGCGAAATTTCATTAGCGCATCAAGGCGTATTATTTTTAGATGAATTGCCAGAGTTCGGTCGACATGTATTGGAGTCGTTGCGAGAACCACTCGAATCGGGTGCCGTGACAATTTCACGAGTGGCACATCAAGTGGTATTTCCTGCGCGGTTTCAGTTGATTACTGCAATGAATCCTTGTCCCTGTGGTTTTGCTGGGAGCCCGACAGGGCAGTGTCATTGCACCGATGAACAGGTGCGGCGTTATCTCGCTAAGTTATCCGGGCCTTTGTTGGATCGCATCGACATGCATGTTGATGTGCCGGCCTTGGCGCCCAATGTATTAGCGCGTGCGACGCAAGGTCAAGAGGAAAGCAGTGAGATTGTGCGCAAACGAGTTTTGCAAGCGCGACACTTGCAATGGGTTAGAGCACAAAAATGCAATGCTGAATTAGCAGTTGGTGAATTGGATCAGCATTGCCAATTGCAGGCTGATGCAGAAGCTCTGCTAACACAAGTGATGCAAAAATTTAATTTATCGGCGCGAGTTTATCATCGGATTATGAAATTGGCGCGAACGATCGCTGATTTAAGCCAAAGTGCATGGATTGAAAGCCCGCATGTGAGTGAAGCATTAGCTTATCGTTGCTTAGATAGAGCTAAATATATGATATAGGCCAGCTTTAACTCGAATTTTGGACAAAAAAATCCATCAAGAAGCGATTGTTACAGGCTATAATAGATAAAAGTACTTTTGCATTGGTTGAACATGGGAGGGTGTATGCCTATTACCTTTTATCCGCATGATGAAGACGTTTCTTTGGGGACGTTGAAAGAAAAACTAGAGATTACCATGGAAGCGGCAGAGCGTTATAAAGCGATTGTTTTGGATGCGGGTACACCCATCGTGATGAATGTCGAGCCAGGTAAACGTATGTCACCAAAAGAAATACGCGTGGCTTTTAACTGGCAGGAGCTTGCGAAAATATTTCGCGAAATTCGTGAAATGCCGGAGAATAATGCATCTAGCAAAGCCGCCAAGGCAGATCGATTAGCACGACTATCCGAAATATATGAAGTATTGCGCGGAGCAAAAATGCCTAAGCTTGAGGCTGTACGACTTGCGCTGATGAATGAAGTGAATCAGTTGCGGGCGGCAGGCGGTACGGCGCCTGTGGCAAAATAAAGAGAGAATAAATTTTAGTTGGATATCTTACTGTGATAGATCGGTGGACACGCGGTACTTTGTCCACCCTACGGTTCTTTTGACGCTTAACTGAATGGCAGTCAATCGCCTCTAGAGCGGCTTTTATACTGATTTTTTAGCAAAAAATTCGTGGAGATATCTCAGCACTGCGCTTTGTCCTACGTTTTTTATTTTATGCGGCAATCGATTCCATTGCGGTTTTCAATTTTTGCATAGCGGATTTTTCTAATTGACGAATACGCTCAGCAGAGACATTGTATTTGCTAGCCAAATCTTGCAACGTGCTCTTATCATCATCTAACCAGCGTGCTTGCAGAATTTCTTGGCTGCGTTCATCAAGGTGTTGCAGTGCTTGATACAATGCTGCGTTGGATTGGGTGGACCAATTCGTATTTTCTGTTTGTTGTGCAGGGTTGCTGCTCTGATCTTCTAAAAATCCGGCAGGACAAAATGGCATGTTATCATCATCACTGTGTTCATCATCATGCCCATCAAAGGATGCATCTGTCATGCTCATGCGCATTTCCATTTCGCGCACGATATCAGGTTCAACGCCGAGATCGTTGGCAACCGCATTAATTTCTTCGTTGGAAAACCAGCCCAAACGTTTTTTCATGTTGCGCAAATTAAAAAATAATTTTCGTTGTGCTTTGGTGGTTGCCACTTTCACAATGCGCCAATTACGTAAAATGAATTCGTGCATTTCTGCTTTGATCCAGTGCACTGCAAAGGTGACCAAGCGAACACCGACGTTAGGATTGAAGCGTTTGACGGCTTTCATGAGGCCGATATTGCCTTCTTGAATAAGATCATTCAGTGGTAAGCCATAGCCAAGATAGCCTTTGGCGATACGAATAACATAGCGCAAATGTGGCAAGATCAAGCCTTTTGCTGCATTGAGGTCATTGGTAGCCTGAAGCTGTGCGGCAAGCGCAAACTCCTCTGCCTGGCTTAGCATAGGTATTGCATTCGCATAGCCGATATAAGCTTCTGTGCTACCTATCGGTAGGCGAATATTAAATGCTTGTAAGCTATTGCTGGTCATTCATTTTCTCGCTGAGTTAACAAGTATTAAACGACATTTTAGCACTCTTCTATTGAGAGTGCTAAACAGATTTTTTCAAGAATATGCTTCAGGCTTCTATTGTTAATTTTAGCAGATTTTTACACAGTTTTTATGAGCTGGGGGTGCGCAAATGGCGGTTCACCGCTAGCCATGCACCTACTAAGCCTAGCGCTATGCTACTGAATAATAATAAAAATGTATTAGCCATACCAATTCCGATCAGTTGAAATTGACTGCGATATAAGCCAGCCAACGTGGTAGAGGGTTCTCGAAGCCACAATAATAATAAATCCACCAACTGCCAGGCGATAATGCCGCCCAGTAGGCCGTAAATCATACCCGCATAAAGAAATGGTCGGCGAATAAAGGCGTCTGTGCCGCCGATAAATTGGATGACGCTAATGTCTTTTTTATTGTATTGGGTCACCGAACGGATGCAGTGATAGATAATCAGTAGAACCCCGATAGCTAAAAAGCTCGATAATGCGTAAATGAACCGATGTGCTAGCATCATGAAAGCTGCTAAGCGCTGTGCCCACATCATATCAAGCTGTATGGATTGTATAGCAGGATATTGTTTGAGTATTTCGCCGAGCTTCGTTAAGTCAGCCGGTGAACGATAAGAAGCGATGGGTTGTATTACCACAGTCCAAGGCAATGGATTATTGGTAAGATCTGTCATCACTTCATCAATACCCGATTGCTGCTGCAATTCTTTTAAGCCTTGTGCCGGAGAGATAGCATGCACCTCACGGATGGCTGAGGTGGTTTTTAAGGTTTGTACGAGTGCGAGCGCTTCATTTTCGGTTGTATTTGGTTTAAGAAATACTGTTAGCTGCGTGCTGTCTCGGTAGTTGTGTCCCAGTATTTCAATGTTTTTTAGTAGCACAAATAATGTGGTTGGTAAGGCTAATGCAATACCAATGACTAAACAGGTAATCAGCGTGCTGAAAGGCGTTCGGCTAAGTTGACCCAGGCCATTGCGACGGGCTTGGCGATGCTGTAGCCAATATTGTCTGACGACGCTTTTGTCGAAAAGAGTGGATGTAGCGTGTGTTTTACGCTGGGGCTGGCTCATGAAATAGCTTCCCTTCGTGTAGAGTGAATTGAGGATAATGAAAATTATTAATTAAATTTAAATCATGGCTCGCAATCAAAATGGTCATGCCTAAACGATTAAATTGCGCGAAAAGATGCATAATTTCGCCCGCGAGTTTTGGATCGAGGTTACCTGTTGGTTCATCAGCGAGTAGTACAGCTGGTTTATTGATAACGGCACGGGCAATGGCAATACGTTGTTGTTCGCCGCCAGAGAGTTCGTATGGATAATCTTGTTCGCGATTATCCAGGCTCACTTTCTTTAATACGGCGTGCACGCGATTATTAATTTCTTTATGCGTGTAACCTGCAATTACCAGCGGTAAGGCAACGTTGTCAAATACTGTGCGATTCATTAATAAATTCGGTGTTTGTAAAATCATCCCGATTTGACGGCGTAATTCAGGTAACTGTTTTCTAGAGAGATTATTTAAATGAAAACTACCAATACGAATATCGCCTTGAGTAGGAAGTTCAAGACCCGCTAGTAATTTGAGTAACGTGCTTTTGCCAGCGCCAGAGCGACCAGTAAGAAATACAAAATCACCGGGAGCAAGATGGAAGTTCACGTTATCCAATGCCTTGTGGCCATTCGGATAGCGCTTACTGACATTTCGCAATTCAATCATGGGGTTCTGCCATTTCAAAAAGTGCATTAACAAATTCGTCGGCATTAAACGGTCTTAAGTCGTCTATTCCCTCACCGACACCAATATAACGAATCGGAATGTGAAGCTGTTTTGCAATAGCAAAAATAATTCCGCCTTTTGCTGTGCCATCCAGTTTAGTGAGAGCTAAACCGGTAATACCAATCGCATCATGAAATTGTTTTGCTTGTGTTAATGCATTTTGCCCTATGCTTGCGTCAAGCACCAGTAGAGTTTCATGCGGCGCAGAGGGATCCAGTTTCGTCATGACGCGTTTTACTTTTTTTAATTCGTCCATCAAGTTTGTTTGCGTGTGTAAACGACCCGCGGTGTCGGCAATTAACACATCAATTTCTCGCGCTTTGGCGGATTCAAGAGCATCATAAATGACGGCAGCTGTATCGGCTCCTGGTTGTTGGGATACAACAGGAATTTTATTGCGCTCGCCCCATACTTGTAATTGTTCGATGGCAGCAGCACGAAACGTATCGCCCGCGGCTAGCATCACAGTTTCATCGGCTGCTTGGAGACTTTTAGCTAATTTGCCAATGGTAGTGGTTTTACCGGAACCATTAATGCCGACGACTAAGATCACGAAGGGTTTTTTATCGTCAGGGATGGCGAGGGTGACTTGACAAGGATGCAGCATGTTTTTCATGTCTTCTTGCAAACAGTGCAGCACAGCAGCCGAGTCACTTAATTCTTTGCGCGCTAATTTTTGCGTTAGATGCTGAATTAATTGTTGGGTTGCTTCGACACCGACGTCGGCGCTAAGCAATTGTGTTTCAATGAGATCCAGTAAATCGTTATCAAGCGTTTTTTTACCGAGAATTAAATTGGCGATGCCCGTGGTGAAACGGGTGCGGGTTTTTGCTAAACCTTGCGCTAAGCGAGCAAATAAGCCTTTTTTTTCACTGGGTGGGGTGGGTTCTGTCTCTGCCGTTGCCGTTTTTTTTCGTCTTAATATGTTAAACATTGATCAATTCCGCCAAAATTACTGTGGCGTAAATGGTACCACACCCTCGGATAGGGATGGTACAATCGCCGGACATAAAGTAGGGGAAATAACTGTGGCTCAAGGCCAAATACGTATTATTGGGGGTGCTTGGCGCGGGCGCAAGATTCAAGTGCCTGATTTACCTGATTTGCGACCCACACCTGACAGGGTGCGCGAAACGTTATTTAATTGGCTGCAACCCGTGATCGCTGGCGCTTATTGTTTGGATATGTTTGCAGGCAGTGGGGCGCTGGGTTTTGAAGCGTTATCACGCGGTGCGGCGTATGTCGAAATGGTAGACCAATCGAGTGCCATCGTTGCTGCGTTGCGACAACAGTTACGTATTTTCGGTGCAGAAAATGCGGATGTCTATGCGGCTACCATGCCACAACAGTTGCGTACCCCGGCACGACCTTTTGATGTGGTATTTTTAGATCCGCCATTTAAAGAAAATTTATTGTTGCCATGCTGTACTTATTTAGAAGAAAAAGCATTGCTAGCAGACGGTGCTTATATTTATTTGGAATCCAAAGACACTTTAGATGAAAGTATGTTGCCAACGAATTGGCAATTATTAAAAAGTAAAAAAGCAGGGCAGGTGTCGTACCACTTAGCTCAACGTAAAAATCGGTAGAAGGAAAGCATGACATGAGTACACAAAAACCACGCTTACTCTCAGGTGATACGCCCACTGGCCGTTTGCACTTGGGACATTGGGTGGGTTCGGTCGAAAATCGCGTGGCACTGCAAGATGCCTATGATTGTTATTTTTTAATTGCGAATACACATGCTTTCACAACGCGTATGGATAGACCGGATGAAATCCGCCAAAGTGTGCTGGATATTGCAACGGATTGGTTGGCGGCAGGTATTGACCCGAAGCGCAGCACGTTGTTTATTCAATCCGAAGTGCCCGTTATTGCGGAGCTTACATTTTTTTTTAGTATGTTGCTTTCTTATCCGCGGGTGATGCGTAATCCAACTATTAAAGATGAGATTCGTGATAAAGGATTAGGTGAGAATTATCCATTCGGATTTTTATTATATCCGATTGGACAGGTTGCAGATATTTTAGCTTTTCGCGCGGATATTGTGCCGGTTGGCGAAGATCAAATTCCCCATCTTGAAATGACGCGAGAAGTCGCGCGTCGTTTTAATCAATTATATTGTGGTGTGGATTCTCATACAGAAGATAAAGATTATTTAACACAAGGCGGGTTATTTCCCGTGGTGGATGTGTTACTGGGGCGAACACGGCGCTTAGCCGGTATTGGTGCGCCGGGACCCGATGGTAATTTATTAAAAATGTCGAAGTCACTGAATAATGCGATTTTTTTAAGTGATGATGCAGATGCAATCGCAAAAAAAGTGAAAGCTATGTACACCGATCCGAAACGCTTAAAAGCAACCGATCCTGGTACAGTGGAGAATAATCCGTTGTGGATTTTCCATGAAACATTTAACCCAGATAAAGCGTGGGTAGCAGAAGCAGAAGCAAAATATCGTGAAGGCGGTATTGGCGATATGGAATGTAAAAAACGCTTAGTTGAAGTGCTAGTCGCATTGATTGAACCTATTCAGCAGCGTCGCTTGGTTTTTGAAAAAGATCCTGGCCAAGTATTGGAAGTGTTGCGTGAAGGAACGGCTAAGGCGAATACGGTGGCAGGAGAAACGCTGCGATTGGCGAAGAAGGCCATGAGGCAAGATTATTTTTGATTAGGGTCTAGGTAGCGCTTCGTGAACGGGCACGCACGTTCACGATTAGAGCACGCTTGTCAGTATTTATGTGTAGGCCCTATGTTTTTGATAAGCAGGTGTGTTCAAATATATATCAATCTGTTAAAATAATAAATATAGCGATATTGCCAGGAGGTGTGCCGTGGTTAAGATTCCGAGTTTAGATGATTTGAAAAAAGCCGGTGCTGATTTAGTGGATTCTGCAAAATCAGGCAAGTTGGTTGATCAATTGAAATCACATATCGAATCGGTTGGTGAACGCTTGACGAAAGACGGTTCGCAAATGCCACAAGGCGATGACCCAGTGAAAGCGCAATTTAAAGTATTGCAAGCAACCCTGAATGAGTTATATGAATCGCAGTCCGCACAAAATGAGTTAATCAAAAAATTTGAAACGCAATTAGGTGTGTTAGCAAAAGTAATTAATACACCACCCACAAAAACGAGTGAGGAAAAGAAAGAATGATGAATCATGAACAAGAAGATTTACGCGCCTATCGAAAATTTGGTTTAACACTATTGCAACTGATGGGTTTGCTGGCTATTGCTGGCATTGTTGCTGAAGTTGTGTTGAATTGGTTGTTTTAATCTATTGCTTCAACTGTGAATGCACACTGCGTTGAAATTCCCCCGGTGTATTCACTTGCATAAATCGATCAGCACTGCCGCCAAACCCATTAATCGTGATATTGCCATAGTTAAGCATTTGCGCTAGCAAACTTTGATCGATGTTCACAGTCGAGATCGTCGATAGCCTCAAATCAGCAACAATACGTTCCACCAAGCCTTCGCGCATGATCACCCGTTTATTGGTGACAGCATAATCCGATAATTGATACAGAATCCATTGCTGAATACCTGAAACAATAGCGGCTATCAAAAATATAATAGCGGGTAAGTGGTGGGCCGAGTTTAAAATAGGGAGGATGTGTGAAAAAGTAGAAAGCGTTTGATCTAGCCCATGTGTGATGCGGTTATCTGTGCAGAAGAATAAAGTGACTAATAAAAAAAGTGCAGGCACAAGAAAAACAATATAATGTTTTTTGGTGCGGAAAATAATTTTTTCATCAGGCAATAAATTGTTATCAATATAGCTCATGTATCAATCCCTATTGTAAGTGAAAAAATTCTTGTATTCCGGTTAAAAACATTTGCACCGCCATGGTTGTTAAGATCATACCCATTAAACGTTCAATGGCTGTGAGACCGCGGTCCCCCAATATTTTACGCAGAAAATCGGCAAAGACGAGCACAATTGTGCATGTTAACCATGCAATAAACAAGGCTAGTGTCCATAAGCTAAGATGTTGCGGTGCTTGATTGGCAAGTAGCATCACAAAAGCCAATGCTGACGGACCAGCAACAAGTGGAATGGCGAGTGGGACGATGAAGGGCTCCCCAATTTGTGATGTACGTTTGGTATGTTCTTCGGCAGGAAAAATCATTTTAATCGCAATCAGAAATAAAATAATACCGCCCGCAATACCAAGTGCTGGGCCTGATATTTGCATGCTTTCGAGGATGTTTTTGCCGAAGTACAAAAACAAGAGCAAGATCAAAAACGCAATGAATGTTTCGCGCAATACAATCAGTTTGCGACGTTTTACTGCCACACTGTTTAAGACAGAAAGAAACACCGGGACGTTACCCAAAGGGTCCATCACCAAAATTAATGTCATTGTGGCTGTATATAAGTTCATGATTACGATTATACCACAAGAATATAGAAAGTAGCCCGTATGCAGCGAAGCGTAATACGGGATGTGCCATGCGCAAAATCCCGTATTACGCTTCGCTGCATACGGGCTACTTTTCTAAAACAATGCCGGCAACTGCTTTGCTAAGTTCATCCGTTCTTTGACTGCATCATTAGTGAGTACAAACCCCTGTAATTGCCGTGCTTCATTGTAAAATAAAGCGCGAACATTATTATTTTCTATCTCAATTTGCCAATCGCCAGGCATACCTTTGGGCGGTGGGCAAATGGCTAAAGGATGTGTGGGTGTTTTTACCATCACAGGCATGGCCGGGTATTCCACCATTGTGTTCGTGCCAGCCAGCGTTTTGGCAAGCGCCCGCGAGCAATTTAAAAGTGGGGCAATGTATGGCAGCACATGTCCTTCAACTTCAGCGCAGTCACCGAGCGCATAAATTTCTTTGACACTCGTTTCTAGGTAGCGATTCACGACAATGCCACGTTGCGTTTTGATACGAGCTGTTTTTGCTAATGCAATATGCGGCACTAAACCAATAGCAGATAAAATCAAATCGGTATCGAGATGTTGACCATTAGAAAGTGTTAAACGATAACCGTTTGGGGCTTTGTTAACTTCATGGGCGATACATTCCAAATGCCAGCGTATGCCTTGTTGTGCTAAGGCTTGTTGCAGTAATTTCCCAACACTACTCGGAATCAGTAAATCCAATGGTGCTTTGGCAGGTGCAATCACATGGACTTCGTAGCCGGCATTGCAAAGATCATTTGCAAATTCACAGCCAATTAAACCGGCACCCAGAATAGTAATATTTTTTTTATTTTTAATTAATTCTTGAAAGGTGGCATAGTGATGAAGATGATTCACGGACATGACTTGATCCACAGCATTGCCAGTGAGAGGGGCTTTTACTACATCCGCGCCGCACGCTAAGACTATTTTGCTGTAGGGAATGCTTTCTTCGCCAATCCCAATGGTTTTGGTGATCGGGTCAATATGCGTGACGAGACTGTGGGTTTTAATCACAGCGTTTAATTGCTCGGCCATGGTGTTGGCGGTGGCGGTTGTTAACGTGTCAGCGTTTTTGCCACTGGTGAGAGCGGTAGAAAGTAACGGTTTGGAATAAAACCGGCCTTCGTCAGCCGTGATGAGCATGAGTGGCGATGTTTGATCAATTTTTCGAAATTCGCGAGCTAATTGATAGCCTGCTAAGCCGGTGCCGATAATAATGATAGGATGTGTCATGAGGGTTCGCCAATATCTAATAATGTAGGGTGGAGAAAGCGCAGCGTGTCCACCAAATAATGGTGGACACGCTGCGCTTTGTCCACCCTACTATGGTAATTTATAGTATAATTTTCTCCATTTATAAACAATCAAATGATTGAGTGCTTAATATGCAAAAACTTCTTTGGCAGCAGTATAATGCTTACCATTTAACACATCTTCCGCCAGTCGAATTAATAGACTGGCTATTGGATTCAGGTTCTTTTATTAAGCGCTTAAAGCAGCATAGCGCGCAGCTGCCTGTAGTGCGTGTATTATCACAACAATGGCAATGCCCACCTGTAGACGAAAGAGCGTTACTCGGTATCAGAGAAAGACAAGTGGCATTGGTGCGAGAAGTATTGATTGGTAGCGGCAATGATCAATGGATGTTTGCACGCACCGTGTTTCCGGCAGCCACATTGACAGGCAGTGAGCGGCGGTTAGCGCATCTTAAAAGCCGCTCGCTTGGTTCCGTTTTATTTAAAAATCCACGCGTGTTGCGCAGTGATTTTGAATTAGCCTGTATTAAACCCGGTATGGAATGGCATGAAAAAATTCGCCAAGTGACAAATATCGATAAAAAAATTGTGTGGGCTAGACGTTCGCAGTTTTTTATCAAACAAAAATCGTTATTGCTGACGGAAGTGTTTTTGCCAGCAATCAATCAATTAATCCGGTAAAAATCATGCTGTCACAATGGACGCAATATTGTTTACTGATGCGGCTACATAAGCCGATTGGAATTTTATTATTGCTTTGGCCGACGTTGTGGGCATTATGGTTGGCGAGTCATGGACGACCACATTTCCTTGTATTATGTATTTTTGTTGCCGGTGTTGTGTTGATGCGTTCAGCGGGTTGCATTATCAACGATTATGCTGATCGCAAAGTCGATGCGTATGTCAAGCGTACCAGTCAGCGACCATTAGCAACGGGTGCAATCAGTGTCAAAGGTGCATTAATCGTCTTTACTGTGTTGAGCTTATTCGCTTTTGGTTTAGTGTTGTTTTTGAATGTGTATACGATTCTTTTAGCTATTGTCGGTGCAGTGCTAGCGATTATTTATCCCTTTATGAAACGTTTTACGCATTTGCCGCAAGTGGGGTTGGGTTTGGCATTTTCATGGGGAATACCCATGGCATTTGCTGCAGAAAATAATGCCATCCCATTGGCTGCTTGGGTTTTATATTTTACCGCGATTCTTTGGCCAGTCATTTATGACACGATGTATGCCATGACAGATAGGGATGATGACTTAAAGGTTGGTATCAAGTCGACAGCAATTTTATTTGCTACATGGGATACGGTTATTATTGCGGTTTTGCAAATGGTATTTTTATGTGGTCTGATCTATGTGGGTTGTTTGTTTAGATTGACGATGAATTATTATGCGAGTTTGTTGCTAGTCGCTGGTTTTTTTTGTTATCAACAAGTTCTCATGAAAAATCGTGAACGAACGCAGTGTTTTAAAGCATTTTTAAATAATCATTGGGTGGGTCTTATTATTTTTGTGGGAATAGTATTGGGTTTGCCAACATGAAGATTGTCGCGGATGAGAATATTCCATTATTACCAAATTATTTTGGACACGTTGGTGAATTAGTCGTGAAGCCCGGGCGTAGTATTACGCGTGATGATGTGCTAACAGCTGATATTTTGCTGGTCCGTTCCGTCACAAAAGTGAATAGTGAGTTGTTAGCGGGTACGTCCGTTAAATTTGTAGGAAGTTCGGCGACAGGTGTTGATCACCTTGATACGGCATGGCTAGATGCGGCTGGTATCAAGTGGTATGCAGCTGATGGTTGTAATGCGCGCGCTGTTGTGGAGTATGTCGTTGCTGTTGTGGCAAGTTTAACAAAACAAGCAATTTTTCCTGGGCGACAATTGCGAGCTGCTGTCATTGGCGTGGGTAAAATTGGTAGTCAAGTTGCCGATGTTTTAAAAATATTAGGATTTGAGGTCGTATTGTGTGATCCGCTACGCGCTCTGCGTGAGTCGAATTTTTTATCGGTGTCACTGAATGACTTAAGCGATTTCGATTTGATAACACTGCATACACCATTAGTTCGCCACGGTGAATATCCAACACACCATCTCATCGATAGAAATTTTTTGCAGCAACAAAAAAAAGGCTGTGTTTTGCTGAATGCGGGTCGTGGTTCAGTAATTGATTTTTCAGATCTTGAAGAATATGGTCAGCATTTATATTGGTGTTTGGATGTGTGGGAGCATGAGCCACGCATTAATTTTGAGATGTTAGCGTTAGCAGAAATTGCCACACCACATATTGCTGGCTATTCCATGCAAAGCAAGCAGCGTGGTGTGGAGATGGTGTATCAAGCTGCGTGTGCTGCTGGTGTGGTTCCAGCTGTTACTGCGTCATTGATTTCGTATCCTGAAAAAACGATTTCGTTTGCTGGCAAAACAGTTGATTGGTGCGATGCGGCGTTACGGATTTTTGATCCGCGCGCAATGACGCAGTTAATGAAAGATGAATTGGTTGAAGACGGTAGCGGCAAAATCTTTGATCGTTTGCGCCGGAATTTTAACAATCGATATGAATTTGCATATGTCGCACTGCAAGATTTGAATATTTCTGCAAAAGACAGTTCGCTCTTAACCCTTTTGGGTATCAACAAGTAGCCCGTATGTAGCGCAGCGTAATACGGGATAATATGCATCCAATCCTGTATTACGCTGCGCTACATACGGGCTACTTTCTGTTTAATTCTTTTTAGGAACCGTTAACTTTCACAGGCTTATTTTTTTTAAAAGCCACCGCTAATGCCCCATCTATTTTATTACTTGCCTCATCAAAATATTTTTTAATAATGTCGACATCGTTAGCTAATGGGTTTAATATAAAATCTTTAGCTGCATCCCAATTCTTGAAGTTATATACTTCTTCAAGGGTTTGGCCTTGAAAAATAAGGCTGATTATTTTTTTATTTTCGATAGCCTCCATTCGATATAACTTTGCTGCGCAGAAAAAATTTTTTGCTGCTTTTTCATGGAAATCACGCGCAACAGCAGCGCCATCAACACCCTTATTCATATAGTAATTACCAAGATCTAAATAAATATATGCAGCATGCATATAACCTACACTCCAATACAGATTGCCCAGTAGGTCTAGATCAGCCTCTATCTGCAGCTTTGCTGGCATTATTTCAGTATTGCTTTTTATTTTCTTAACATTTGCCTCGCAACGCAATAATAAAGCGGAAAATATATTTAATTTACAAGCCGCATTTAAATAAAGATCATTTTTCTTTTGCTCATATTCTTTTAGTAAAAAAGAACCTATATATTCGTTCATGATAGAACATTTAACGTCTCTATCAACTGATACGGTATTTGATCCTAAATATCCTTCTCTCTTCAGCAGAGCTATATTGCTCATCATACTTTTACTGTTATCTTCAAAAAACTTTCTAAAAATTTCACTATTTTCAGAAAATTTTAAAACTTTTCTAGGAGGATAATCATCCCCGCTTAATTCATTTACTAACTTTACACTAGCGCCCATTGCGGCTAAGGAAGCCGCTGGTGCTAACGCTCGTTTAATACGTTCTTCAAGGTTAGCAAGCTCTTGCTTTTCTGCGTTATTAAGCTTTGTCAGTGAGGTGATGGTTGCAGAAAACATAATTTACTTCCTTAAAGTTTTGAGCCGCCAACTCGTATTGCGGGAGTTGCGGTTTGTTCTTGAGGGTTTGTTACTTGATATACTTGATCATTAATAGGAGGTTCTACTGATGGCACTGTGTAAATAGGTACTTTATACATTTCTCTAGCTTTTTCAGAAGAGGGTGCTGCACTTCCACCTACTGTCATCAGCATGCTTGCTGTTGAACTTTTGGCATCGAGTGGCAATCCGGGTTGAGACTCGTTTTCCAGCCCTGTATTCATCTTAACTAGACTTATAATGTTGACAATTTTACCACCCGATGCTTTAAGCTCTTCATAATATTTTTGAATTTCCTGGATAGAATTTTCAGGATTGTTTGAGAGTTTAATTTTAGGATTGACTATAATATTTGCGTCTTCTAGCTCTCTAATGAGGGAAATTCTTCTTCGATCTAAGCTGCCAGCATGGGTTTCTGTATTAGTATCTATTAAAGCAACTTCATGCATGTCTTTAAGGGCAGCTCGAAGTTCTGCTCTTTTTTCTGTGCTGGAATTTTCATATTCACTTAAGTTTAGTATACCTACTGATTCTTCGTGCTTCGGAATTAATTTCTTTAGCTGGTCTTTTAGGAATTCATCTATTTCTGAAAACAAAGGTCTTTTTTCTGGATCTTCATGATCCATTCTATTGAGAAATTGATCAATTTCTTCATTTTCTTCAAGAAAAGCTGGTTTATCGCCAATTAATCCCCAGTTATTATATTGATATCCAAATAGAATTTTTAGCGTTATACCCAAGGCATAAATATCAGTAGCATCATTGTAGAGGCACTCATTTTTTTGTTGAACTTCCTCACTTTCGAATTGGTTTGGTAGGTTAATTTCCTTTGCCATAAATGTCATTGTGCCGGGTGCAAAATCTTTCCCTACAAACTTAACCTTTCCAGTTTCATCTTTCTTCCTGGCTAGGCCAAAATCTAATATGATCACCCGGTTCGTGCTAGGGTCATAATTAAAGTTACCCGGTTTAATGTCGCGATGTAAATATCCTTTTTTATTTACAGCATCAATCGATGAAACAAGCTGTATCGCAATATCCATTCGACGTATAGGCGAAAAATTTATTTTTGCATCCCCTTCTACTAATTTTGATAAAGGCTTACCCCTTGCCAGCTTCATCATGATGTAATGTTTTTTTGCCCCTGCTCCGCCTTGCTTTTCGCAGTGTCCTATGAAAGAGTTTGAGGCCTCACTTAATGCTTTGATTTCACTTGTGACGAGTGGTAAGGGATTTTTTTTTGCAGATAAAACTTTTAAGACAGTCCATTCTGGCTCTTCACCAGTTTCGCTTGGCTGTTTTTGAGCAAGAACAGCTTTGCCAAATGCGCCTCTCCCGAGATAATGATTCTTACCGCTGTAAATCGCAAATAATTCTTTATTGATTACCGCAGGCCTTCGGCTGGCCTGCTCCCTTGAAATGTTATTCTTTCCAAAGATGATATTCTTTTCATGTGCTTTAATCTTAAGTTTATCCAGATACTCTAGATCCTTGTCTGTAAATAAACTCCCATTATCATCCAAATCGTTTAAATCAACATTTCGTGGCACAAAGGGCACAGATATTTCCTTCACTTCGTCAGCTTCAGTGCGCTGGCTTTCATGAACTTTTCTAGTGCTTTCATACGGCATATAGTCAACTCCCTATGGGAATCTTTGCTAATTTAAGTATAGACCCAATTTATAGTTTTATTCTGGGCGGGGAGGGTAGATGAATGTCATAGCAGAGTGCAAAGTGGAAGTATCGATTTCTTGATTTTGTTTATAAAAGTCAAATAGTTAGAGTTGAATATATAGAATTGTAGGGTAGAAGAAGCGATGTGTATCCACCAAATTAATTAATAAATCCCCGTCCCACCATCATCTTCTGTCGTTGTTTCCGTGACTGTTGTCTGCATGCTTGGATCTTGCTGTTGCAATGATTTTACATAATGATGTGTTTTCTCGGAGTCCGGTGTGTACGGTTCCATAAACACTTCAGCAATAGCACTCGCATCTGTTGCATCCGTACGTAGACCTGTATCGCGATCAACGTTGATGTGCGTGATGTTGGGTGGTTCTGGTAGTGTGTGTTCCGGTTTATTTTTCAATGCAGCTTGCATGAAGTCAATCCACATGGGTAGTGCGGCTTGCGCGCCGTATTCGTGTAATGATTGTGGTTGGTCGAAGCCAACCCAAGATAGTGCGACCACATCTGTGTTGTATCCGACAAACCATGCGTCAACTTGATTGTTAGTGGTGCCAGTTTTTCCTGCTAAATCACCGCGTTTTAAGCTGCGTGCTTCGACGGCAGTGCCATATTGGATAACGTCATGTAGAGCAGAGGTGACAAGAAATGCATTTTGAGCGGAGATCACGCGTGGTGCATGTGAAGTGTCTTGAGGTGTTGGTGCAGTTTTATCTGCTGTTGCAACTTTCGCATCAACAGGTGGTGCTGGTTCACTGCACGTAGGACAGGCTATTAATGGTTTCGCTTGATAAATAATTTGTCCTTGTGAGTTGCGAATATTATCAATGATAAAAGGTGTTACGCGAAAACCACCATTAGCAAATACCGCATACGCTGTTGCCATATCAAGTGGTGTCACATTCGCTGTGCCCAATGCGAGTGAAAGTTCAGGTGGTAATTGCGAGGCAGAAAATCCAAAACGTTGCGCATAATTCACCGCATAATGCGTGCCAATTTGACTTAATAAACGGATAGACACTAAATTACGTGAATGCACCAGTGCCTCTCGCAAGCGGGTTGGCCCATAAAAACGCCCGGTATCATTTTGAGGACGCCAGAGTGAATTATCCGATGGGTTTTCGATGACGATAGGCGCATCGTTGATGACGGATGCGAGCGTGTAACCTTTTTCAAGTGCGGCAGAATAAATGAAAGGTTTAAAACTAGAACCTGGTTGACGCAGTGCATTCGTGATGCGATTAAAGTTACTGTTTTGGTAATCAAAGCCACCGACCATCGCAAGAATTTGTCCGCTTTCTGGGTTTAATGCCACCATGCCTGCTTCGGATTTAGGGATTTGTACCAAGCGCCAGCTACTACTGCTCGGCACGATGCGAATCACATCACCGGGTGTTAGGACATCGTCTGCTGTTTTTGGCATGGGGCCGAGATCATCAGAATCAACTTGTTTGCGTGCCCAGGATAATCCTTTCCAGGGAATGGTAATGAGAGAGCCGTCTCCGCGTAGCGCGGTGACATCATCATCCGTGAGTTCGAGTACAGCAGCGGGTTCTAAGCCATTCACAATAGGGATGTTATGAATTTTCTTTTTCCATCCCATGAGTTGATTGAGATTAGGATCACCTAGATGTTGTTCTGGTCCGCGATAACCATGTCGTTGATCGTAAGTCAGTAAACCATCATGAACGGATTGGTTGGCAATACTTTGTAAGTGGCTATCAATGGTTGTGTAGACATTGAAGCCATCAGTATAAATTGTATCGCCATACATTTGTTCGAGTTGTTGGCGCACTAACTCCGCCGCATAGTTTGCTTTTATTTGGGTATGTAAATCATGATAACTCGCATTTAAAGGGGATTTCATGGCGATATCGTAAGCATTCTTGTCAATGTAGCCTAGTTCTAGCATACGGTTAAGCACATGATCTCGACGTTTATGCGCAGCTTCTGGATTCGCCAGTGGATTTAATGTGGACGGTGCTTTGGGCAGCCCCGCTAACATCGCATTTTCAGCAAGCGTTAATTGATTGAGTGGTTTGCCATAATAAATGTCGGCAGCAGCGGCGACACCATAAGCACGATTACCGAGAAAAATTTTATTGAGGTAGAGTTCTAAAATTTTTTGTTTGCTAAGACGGTGGTCGATTTTCAACGCTAATAAAATTTCTCGTAATTTGCGACCGAAGGTTTTATGGCGTGTTAAGTAAAAGCTACGCGCAACTTGCATGGTAATCGTGCTGCCACCTTCTTCTTTTTTGCCGGTGATAATTAATTTTAAAGTGGCGCGAAGCAATCCGGGGATATCAATGCCGGGATGTTGAAAGTAGCGTTGATCTTCTGTTGCTAATACGGCATCTATCAATTGTTTGGGAATTTGTTCTTAAGGAATGGGAACGCGACGTTTTTCTCCGTAA
>Ga0206815_1010_pt2 | contig 64227 bp, 65 predicted proteins | sample Alteio_BWOrgCont_91_FD_152864 | JGI IMG/M metagenome (GOLD analysis project Ga0206815, IMG submission 152864) | Enriched cells from forest soil in Barre Woods Harvard Forest LTER site, Petersham, Massachusetts, United States -... | ecosystem: Environmental > Terrestrial > Soil > Temperate forest >...
CTGTTACTGTTGTCACAATAGGCTTACTCGCTGGAATACCTGTACCTACTTTTACTACTGGCAACACCACAGGATGTTGAACAGCAAGTGCTGGGCGGCGCGCTAATAACAATGGGTTGGCAGCTGCACTTAAAATCCGCGCAGGAGCATTAGGTGCCGGAAGGTTGGAGACAAATTCCCCTGGATATAAGCGTTGTACTTCTTGCAAACTTTTAGCTACTGCACTGATCCCGCAAGTATTGTTACCCATTGCATAATCATAATCACGCTGGAATATTGGTTTGGCTTGCCCTTTCACCATGTGATAAATATTTCCATACCAATGGATATTGTTTTGGCTTAATGAAGCAATCACATATTGATGAGGGGGTACCACTACAGGTTTCTGAGCTGAACTCGTATCAGTATAACCTGTCAACTCTCTACGAATAGCCTCTATATCTTGTTGATCCAAAGGACCGCCACCTCGTCGCACGACTTCACAATGACCGACAGCAACTGGTAACGTAGCGCAGTCCAACAATGCACTGACAGCCTCCGCATCCAGCATCTCTCCATGCGCTCTTCCTGCGCGTAGCTTTTGAATGTATGTTTCGCCTCTGGCGCTTTCACGTGCAAAACGAATTTTATTGTGATTACTTGAATTGAGGTCTTGCTGTTGAGCAAAAACAAAAAGCTCCTGAGCTAAAACAACAGGCGTCTTTACATTTTGATTGAGTTCATTTATCGCTTGCCCAACACGCTGTTCAAACGCTTGTTGAATAGCCGGCGTAAAATACGTGTTTGAAATTTCAGATTCATATTCGATAGAAAATTGACGTAATGCATTAAATAAGGGATTAACAGCAGCATGATTAGCAACTCGAACTTGCCCTGGTAAAAGAGGTGGCATAATACCGGTCGCCCGTGCAATCAATTCTTGAATATAGGTATCAATATTTCGGATCCGAATATCCGTTGATTTAAAAGCCATAATTAAAACCCTCATTCTTTCTTTCTGCTGATATATTAAGTACCGATATACTTTATATTGATAGTATAATGAACAACCCTTAAGAGAATATTAAGCAAAAAACTAAGGCGCACCTATTAACCTGCTTATTACTTATTGATTATACTATATTTATATAGCATCACTCTTCAGAAAAACAAGCAAATCAGACTTGGCTCAAGGATTTATAATAGGTCCAAGGGTCGCATCTTATCATACACCCACTTTGATGTATGATGAGAAAGGGGTTCAGCATAGCTTTTATCGTATTAAAAATGGGTAAAGAATTTTTAAATTGGGGCATTTATGAAAAAAGAGTTAACAAATAAATCTGAAATGAAATTAGTTGGTTTAACCGCTCGCACTAATAATAAAAATGAGATGAACTCTCACACATCTAAAATTGGCGAATTAGCCGGCCGTTTCTGGGGTCAGAACGTTGCCGGTCAGATTGCAAATAGAAAAAATCCTGGTGTGACTTTATCTGTTTATACTGAATATGACAGTAATGAGCATGGTGACTACACCTATTTTATTGGTGAAGAAGTTAGTTCATTTGAAAACATTCCGACAGGATTACTGCAATTAACCATTCCGGCAGCTCAATATCTAAAATTTACAACACCACCAGGAAAAATGCCGGAGGTAGTTATTAATGCTTGGCAGCAGATTTGGGAAATGTCAGCGAATAATTTAGGTGGCGAGAGAGCTTATGTTGCTGACCTTGAGGTTTACGATCAACGCGCAAGTGACCCTGCTAACACGAGCTTAGATATTTATATTGGGATTAAATAATGATGCAAATTCCTATTTATCACAGTTAATGAAGAGGTTTGTATCACATGTCTACATATCTAGGCGAATGTTATTGCGGTGTCATTAAGTTTTATTGTGATGGCGATCCCTTTTTTACCCAATATTGTCACTGCAACAAATGCCGTGAAGTAGCTGCACCTTCAAAGCGCGATACTGATAAATTAGGTTATGCGTGGACAGCAGGATATTTAACACCCAGTTTTAATATAACATCAGGGATTGATAACCTTCTGGAGATAAGTAGGAACAATGCGAAACTGTTTCTTTGTAAATCATGCTACAGCCTTATTTATGGTATTTCTATTGATCCAACGAAACAAGAAGGTATTGGTGTTAATGCAAATAACTTTTATTTTACAGGTTCAATGCCAGAATCTTTTAAACCTGTTAGGCATATTTGGTATATAAATAAAATTGTTAACTTTAATGATGAATTACCAAAATTTAAAGATGCTCCCAAAGAACAATTTGGTTCAGGTGAGCTTTGGAATTATGATGATTCAAAATAATACTCTAAAAATACACCTTGCTCTCAAATATAGGATCGTTTATGCAAACCTTAAATTCTAAAAATCAATATGCATCTTTTTATATACCTCTACTGTATCTGGGTGTGTTTTTTGCAGCAGCCGTCATTGGAGCAGATATCCTGACTTATAAGTTAATCAGCGTTTTCGGATTGACAGCCTCAGCTGCCTTGATTTTTTTTCCGTTAACGTATGCCATTGGAGATATTACGGCAGAAGTTTATGGCCGACCGATCGCCATGCGCATGGTCTTCATTTCGATCTGCGCTGAATTTTATGTTGATACCATTTTATCTTTGGTGAGTCATGTAAATTCTCCGGCTGCTATGGATCTTGCGCCAGCATTTACTACGGTCTTAAAGCCTTTGCAAGAAATTTTCTGGGGTAACCTTATCGCACTTATCATCAGTGCTGTGATGAATGTGATGGTGATGAGTAAATTAAAATTGATTTACAAAGGTCACTACTTTGTGACCCGCAGTCTCATCGCAACTTTTTCAAGTGAAATCGTGTATATCATTATCGCTTACTCGATTTGGTTTGTTGGGAAAATTCCTCTCAACACGCTGTGTACTATGATGATTATTTCAATGTCGTTCAAAGTGATTTTTGCATTAGTTGTTGCATATCCCGCCGTACTCATTACCCGATACATTGAAAAACAGCAACCCCACCTGCATGTGGCGAAGAATTATTAGCTCTATGGGAATAAGTGCGGAGGACTTTCTCCGCACAATTCAATCCGTTGCTATACTATCGGGTCACTCTGGTGACGGAAGGAACAGCCATTAACGTATGATGTCTATGCCCATGATGACCATGAGTCGTTCTCCATCCTGTTTTGTTACCATGACTCCATCCCGCTGGTATTTTACCGTGACTCTCTAACCCAGGTGGCAATCCCCTACTCTCCAATCCTGGAGGCATTGCTCCGCCTGTTACTGGGCCGAAATCCCCATGAGGAGCTGCTATAGCAGTCCCCGCAATCAAAACCACAACCCCCACGAACCACGTAATTAAGATTTTCATAATCCCCCCCCCCTAGAAACGCCGATTCTTACCAGCATTCTTCATGCGAAGGAATCCAGTACCCATACCTGTCATGATGACCTCGAACCCATGCACATTGCTCGTATTCTTCTTCAGGAGGGCCATAATAAGCAGGGCCTCGGCCGGAATAATATCCTCCATTATTGTATAACGGTGCGGTTAGCATCACAGCACCCAACGCCGCTGCCGCCCCTATTACCGCTGCATCGCCACCACCATGACCATGATGATGAGATGCGATAGAATCCATAGGGAGCATCGCAAGGCTGACTGCACAAACGAACGCTGACAACTCTTTCAAAAATAAGGTATTCATAAGACCTCGCCCGATGGGTAATATGCATTCCACCTTTTTAGTATCCGTACTTATAGTCTACTACTAATTGCTCATACTTTGTAAAATTGCCTATATTTTAGTTGATTCTTCAGGCAATTCGGTGGGTATTGCATGGCTACACGCATATCACTACATCACCACCTAACTTCCGCTTGCTATGAACATCCAAATAGAAAGACTTAACGGAAGAATAAAACCCACTACACTTACCCACATGGGGATCAATTTTCCTGAAATAATAATTTCAATTTTTAAAAATAATCGCACCAAATGCATAAAGGCAACAAATCCAAAAACAATTCCTGCTACAACTAAAGCAATACTTGTGTTCATCGATAAATCCTCTTCGTTTACGTGAGCCATTCAAATAGAAATTTTCCAAATATCGGCTGGATTAGTAAGATTCATATAACTGCAGTGCAAGTAATGACAAAATACAATAAGTTAAAAAAAACCAAAATCCAATTTGTAAATGCGCTTGCATACCAGCTAACACATCCACATTCACCGTGTAACCCATCATCGTTATGTTTTTAACATTTTCTGTTTGACTTGCCCCAGTAGAAAGATACGCAAGCAAAACAGCCACGACAAACACATCACACATTGACCATTTACCAATTGACTTAATAAACACAAAAATCTTTCTACGAGTCTCTGGTTTTTTATTGAAAAAAATGCAGGTAATTAATAATCCTTTTACTAGGGGAACAAGAACACTGAATAAAAGAATCATACTAGCAACGAAAAAATATTTTTTGTTCCAAAGGTCCTGTACTGTTTTCAATATCGAACGAGTTTTATCAAAAATTTTTAATGGCATCTGACGATGCTCAGTGCCTTTTACATTGGGCATGCCAAGAAAACCCGATTCGACATGCGGAATTTTTGCATTGATTGATCCCGTAGTGGAAACGGTCAGCATAGACAAATATATTCCAGGAAATAAAAAGAAAAATGACAAGATAGAAATTGAAAAAGCTAATTTATTTCTCAAACTTAATTTTTGAATTTTAGTTACTTGAGGAAGTACTTGTGAAGTCACTGTTAGCTTCTCTCGATTAAGACACAATAGAATCAAGGCGTGACAGTGGCTTGCCAATGCCCTGGATGTAAAACTAAGCATATCTCTAAAAACTAAAAACGTAGAATAACAAATTGTAACAGTGCGGTATATTAAAAATTCAGTAGATTTAAACGGTTATGCTTTAAAATTTTTATATCATCAGAACATGGAGTAAAATTGATTAATAAGAGAAAGTTTTTATTTTAAATGAACATTAATAATAAGGAGATTGCAATGAACACTAACTTTAAATATGTTTTAACGGGTCTGCTTGTCGTTGCAGTGAGCTCATCTTTTTTGACTGGATGCAATACGGTGCGCGGGGTTGGTAAAGATATCCAGGCAGTTGCAACCCCTGATAATTCAACATCATCAGAAACCACGGTGAAAACAACTAGAGTGGTCAGCACACCGGATTAAAAACTAATTGGTCAACATAATATCGACTTGCGAACTAACGATGTGCTATAGATTTCGTCCTAAAATAACCCAATATATATGACGAACATCCTCAAACTGCAGGGGCTTTATAATTCGAAATGTCACATTCAAATTATGCGTAGCGAGTTTTTCTCGAGTAGTATATTCACCCGTCAACATGAATACTTTAACATTGTCAAAGTCAGAATCAGAACGCAATTTTGACAAAAATTCAATGCCACCCATTTTAGGCATATTGGTATCTAGAATAATAGCATGCGGAAGAGGCATTATTTTTTCAGCGCCATGACTACCATAAAGTTTATCTAAGGCCTCCACTCCATTTTTGGCAATATGAAAATCAATAGGTACATCCAGGAGTTGAAATTGTCGCAGCACGTCCTGAATATCAATAATGTCGTCTTCTATTATTAAAATAGAAATCGGAGCATCCACTGGTTTTATTGCCATGTCAGCATACCTTTATATTTTTTTAAATGTCGCGTAAAACACGCTCCCCTTGCCAAAAAGACTTGTAACACCGACTTCTCCGCCCTGCATCTCAACAATGCGCTTAACTAATGCCAAGCCAAGCCCAATGCCTCCATATTTTTTTGTTGTACTTGCATCAAGCTGTTGGAAGAGACCAAAAAGTTTATTTATATCTTCAGGTTTTATTCCAATGCCATTATCTTCTACTTCCAAACGAAATGTAGTCGCTGATTCGGATTTAATACGGATGATAATGTAGCCTGGTTCAGTTGTGAATTTAATTGCATTGGACAAATAATTCTTGAGAACTTGTGTAAAATGAAATGGATCAATATAAACAGTTGGAAAATTTTTTTCGATATCGCTGGTTATCTGTATATTTTTACTAATAGCAGCTGATTTTACTATATCAACTATTGAAAAAATTAATTTTGATACATCGGTTTTTTCAGCAGTAAATGTCACACGATAAGAATCCATTTCAGTTATATTGATTACATTCGTAATGAGTTCAAGTAACTGCGCTGAGCTACTTAATATATTATTTAAAGCCGATTTTTGATCTTCATTAATAGAACCCAACGTTCCATCAAAAAGTAAATTGGTGAATCCCATAATCACATTAAGTGGCGTACGTAGCTCATGTGAAACATTCTCTAACAGTTCATTTTTTAAGTAGTATTGCTCCGCAGCAATTCGATTTTTTTCTTCAAGATCACGATTGCGCTTGATTTGTTTTTCTAGCTGACATTTATTGACGTTGTTAATAATGGATGTAATTAGAAGACGTGAATTTAATTCATTTTTTACTATATAATCACTCACACCTTCTTTTATTGCAGTAGCAGCGATATTTTCATTACCCCGCCCTGTTAACATAATTATCGCTAAGGGTTCGGTATTCTTGCGTCGAATAGCGCGTGCAATATGAATACCATCCATATCAGGCAATTGATAATCTAATAGGATGCAATCGACAGCCTCTTCTTCAGCAAGTTGAATGCCTTTTGACGAGCTGTCTGCTTCTAGAACTTCTGCTAAAAAATCGGTATTTTTTTCCAGTATATGTCGATAATTCATGCGATCAAATTTATCATCATCAATAATCAAAATTTTTAATTTATCCACGCTTATAATTCCATTAAAAATACAGTCGGTTAATGATTTTGCTTCACTTAAGCTCAATCTTTCTCGGGATATTTCGGCCAAGTAAAATAAAATACCGTGCCCTCTCCTTTTTTCGAATCTACAGTAATTTTTCCGCCTTGTGATTCAATAATTTTTTTGACAATGCTTAAACCAATTCCAGTACTTTCTAGCTCATCTTTGGATTTTAATGTCTGAAAAATTTGAAATATTTTTTCATGATACTCGGGTTCTATGCCAGGACCATCATCTTTTACCGAAAACAGATAAAACTCACCCAAAGATTGTACATCGATCTCAATATTTCCTGTGACTCGATGATGATGTTTAAGGCCATTGCTAATGAGATTAGAAAAAACCTGACTGAGTGGAATATCATCAGTCTGCAGAGTTGGTAAATTATCAGAATATCGAATATGAAAATTTCTTGATGGATTAAGACTATCAATGACTTCCTGCACTAGTTTTTTTGTATCAACAGTGTGAATCTGCAATCCCATGCGACCTACTCGGGAGTATTGCAATATTCCATTAATTAAATTAGACATACGATTAACACGCTGTCGTAATAAAGCCAGATTTTTTTTAGACGTGTCCTCCAGCGTATCAGCGCTATCTTCTTCAATCCAGCTAGCTAATCTTTCTATTGCACGTAATGGTGCCTTTAAATCATGGGAAGCAATATAGGCAAATTCTTCCAATTCTTTATTATTTTTAATGAGCTGCTCTTCTAGTTGTATCTGTTTAGTAATATCTTTGGAGATTAATACATACCCAAGAGGGCGACCCTCCTCATCACAGCGTAAGCTAATAACAGCAGAAGCAGTAAAATGTGACCCATCCTTTCTAATACGTTCAAAGATCCCTTCCGCTTTTCCTTCTTGCAAAGCGATCTCAAAAATCTTTTGGGCTATCCCTGATTGAATGTCTTTTGGCGTAGATATAATCCATATATTCTCTTTTTCTACCACTTCATCTGCACTATAACCATAGTTACGGACAGCACCTTCATTCCAAAGTAAAATAACGCCTTCAAGATTTGTTGCGATAATGGCGTATTCAATTGAGCCTTCTAAAATACTTTGTAATTGGTTTTTAGAAAATCGCTCAATCTCCGTTTTGCTTTTCTGAATTTCTAAAGAGAGAGTACGATTTGATAATTGGGCACTAATTTTTTTTTGTTCTTCAAGTGAACTTTCTAAGGAACAACTCGATTTTTCTAGTTCATTAATCATCGTATTAAACGAAACAGCTAATTGGCCAATTTCATCATGGGAAGAAACAATAACACGTTCACTGAAATCAAATTTACCGATTTTTTTTGCTACTTTATTCATCGCATTAATATTTCTGGAAATTTCAAGACTAATCATTATCGTCAAAAAAATACCGGTAAATTCGACAGTGACTGCCAAACTAATTAGAAGCTTAAAAATTATATTTTCTAGCCAGCGCGAGGCTTCGCCTAGCGTATACGAGAACTCATCCTCTACTGCCGTTAATTCTGTATTTAAGTTATCAATACGGCTCAACTGTGTTTCAATTTCACTGGCTGTTACGTGATGAGTGGATATGGATAAATACAACTGCTTACCTTGCTGAAGAAATTCATTCATCAAGCTATCGCCTTGCGTCCAAATTTTAATAGCTTTATCAATATAATAAATGCGGTTAAATGTTGAAAAAAACCAAATAATCCCATCAATATCATCGGGATGAATTCTCCCGCCCAAAAATCCTTGCCGGGCTCCGTCATAATCCATTGGGTTTTTGATTAAAGCTAAGCGAGCTTGGTGATCACTCAATGGTACTTTCAAAAAATGTAGGTACAGTTGATAGTCTTGTTCATCGCGAGTATAGGCATATTTAATCAAGTAATAGGCGGAATCTTTCTGTGCTTTGGACCATAAACCTTCGCCACCGACATAGGCACGAACGGCTGAGAATATTTTAATTGTAAAACTTAACGCGACTAATTCTGTGGTAATTAAAACCGCCATGATGGCCATAATAATAAATAGCTTTTTAGCAATAGAAATATCGCGGAATCGTAACATGGGGAAAGTGATATCCTATCATCATGGCTATCTATCAATTTTACTGTAAATAATTTAACAATTCATTAAAAATGGCCGCGCCTCGCAGGACTCCTGGGATTTATATAAATCAAATTACTACTGCAAACTTCCTTAAGAGCAATATTTGAACAAATACTAACTGTTCAAATACTCGACCCTGGCTAATTAATAACAACTCTATTGCAAAAATAAACACTTCTCTGTAAATTGCTAACTTTTGAATTTTAATTAAGTAAGAAGGTAAACTTATGGGCAATAACAGAGCAACCAAACGTAATGTTATAAAAGCAGTTGGCTATGCCACAGCTATGTTAGCTGTTGATTATTTGTTAAGCGGGAGTAACGAAGAGTCTCACCATCACCATCATGAACACCACAACAGCACGGCAACTGTACTGTGGAATATTGCCTGCTTGATGGTAACAGAAGCTACATGCACCGGTGTTCGTTTTCTTGCATCAGGCGTAAGCAACAATAATGCATATGTCGCTGGCGCAGTAGATTTTGCGGGTTATGCTTTATTGTCTAAAAGAGGATGGTTTTCAATCGCTGGTCGTGGTATCGCCGCAGCAACAACTGCTTTAGGCATTAATAGTGCAGAAGATAAACTTGCTCCGCCTAACGATGGCACCCCTTCAACGCCAAAATTTAAGTAAAAAACAGCTAGTGCCAAACATATCATGCTCCACTCCCGTCGTACCGCGGCTTGTCCGCGGTATCCTGTAGAAATGTCTCTGTGCTTTGATCGAGAACAGGGTTTTTTAGTGTTATAAGTATGCTATCATTTTCGCCATAACTTAATACCTAAGCCAGAAATAAACACCTGTATGCTATATGTAAATAATAAAAAATCACGCGGCATTTCCCTCAAAGTCATGCTGTCCTCATCCATCGGGACCATCCTCGAATGGTATGATTTCTCGCTTTTTGCTTTTTTAACGCCATTGCTCGCCAGTAATTTTTTTCCGCAGGAAAATAAAACCACAGGCATCATATATACCTATGCCATCTTTGCCATCGGATTTTTAGCGCGACCCATCGGTGCTGCCTTGTTTGGACACATAGGCGATCGCATTGGCCGCAAGCGCACGTTGATTTATTCCATTGTATTGATGACGCTGCCAACTTTTTTAATTGGTGTATTGCCCACGTATAAAGACATCGGCATCTATGCACCAATCCTGTTGATCTTGCTGCGACTCTTTCAGGGTTTATCCGCTGGCGGAGAATCAACGGGTGCGGTTTTATTTGTGATGGAAAATGACAGCTTCAAATATCGCGGCATGATAGGCGGCATCTTATGGGGTGTAGTCGGCATCGGCATGCTGCTCGGCTCACTGGCCGCAACTATGGTAACTGCTTTTCCAGAATATCCCTGGGCCTGGCGCGTGCCATTTATTCTAGGAATTTTTACTGGCCTCATCGGCTACTTTCTACGTCGACGCACTCCCGAACCTCTACAATTTCAAAAAGCGCAGGCGACTGGCATGCTGGTTAAATTCCCACTTTATAGTGGGATAAAAAAATATAAAATCGAATTGCTCCGCATCATAGGCATTTATACCTTAAGTGCTTTAATCACTTATCTGGTCTTTGTTTTCATGGTAGGCTTTGCGGAAAATACCTTAGGCTTTCCATTACATCAGGTGAGCTCTCTCAGTACTTTTGCACTGGCGGGCGCAACATGTCTCATGCCGCTAGGTGGCTATCTCTCAGATTTGATTGGACGTAAACGTTGTCTGCGCTGGTCGGCTATTTGTGTTTTGGTTCTGAGTTATCCTTTATTTGTTTCAATATCGCATGGCTCATTACCTAACCTGGTGTTGACAGAAATTATTTTTGTATTATTGGCATCTTGTTACCAAGGTACGATCAACGCCGCAGTGATGGAAATGCTCCCGACACCCGTGCGTTATAGCTTAATGGCGGTTGGGTATAACGTTGCTTATTCCTTATTTGGCGGCACAGCACCGATTGTGGCGACATACCTGGTGAAAATCAGCGCCGATAAAGCAGCTCCCGCTTTATGCCTGATGTTTGGGGCTCTGATTGCGATTTTGGCGACAACTAAAATGCGTGAGACAAATAAATTAATTTATTCTGATGTAACGATATAATGTACACGCTGGGTTAATAACATTAAAAAATCAATATTTTCTTTAATTTTCAAAATGTTAATTAATTAGTATGCGACAACTCCCTGCATAATCTCATTTATTGCCTATAATTAGCTTTATTAGTCACTTTCCCGAATATCGGCGTATAAGGGATATAAAAATGAGCTCCTCTTCATCATCCATGTCACCACCCAGCATAAAAACACCGATTGATTATTCAAGTGATTACACACAACTTCATCCCAACGCAAAAGCATCTGATTTTCATCCCAATGGCAAACTACTGTCAGAGGGGCAAATTACAGCTCTCAAAAATCGCTTAGCGCAATTTAATGAAGATGCACGTTACTCAAAACTGTATTTACAAAACCTAGGAATTAATATTAATCGTGGCGGCATCATAAGACTTTATAATGAAACAGCACAAAAATATGAATTATTCGCCGTCTACAAAGAAGCAATTACACAAAAAGCCATCTCTCTCGGACAAGGTGGTTTCGGAAAAGTGAAGCTTATCCAAAATCTAGAAACAGGCGAATTCAAGGCTATGAAAGTATTATGCAGACCAGAGCACAAAAATGCATTTGAACACGAAGCTCAAGGCTTGCATAAACTACACCGAGGGGATAGACGTGTTCTCAAGAAAAAACTAGCCGCAGGACAAATGGAGAATGGCAAACTTTGCCTTATTCAAGATCTTGCACCAGGCAAAAATTTATATGAGGTGCTGCACTCTGGTATATTGACACCGGCAGAGCGATTTGACGTGATGCAAAAAATCTTGACGGGCATACAAGAGTTACACACAGCTGGCATGCTACATCGTGATATTAAAATTGAAAACATTATGTATGATACAAAAACAAAAACACTGACTATTATCGATATAGGACTGTGGCAAACAATAGGAGAAAGAGATTATCGCATCTGCGGCACTCGAGGCCGTATAGCACCTGAAATCTTTCAAGGGCATAACTACAGCACCGCCAGCGATGTATTTGCGGTGGGACGTATTTTTCAAGAAATGTTTGGCCTGCATAGCAAAGATACATCAGAAAAAAAGTTTGGATATCTGGATAAACAAGCCCACAAACACTTAAGCCATACAGACTTAAACAATCTTAAAAGGCTCACTCAAAAATTACTGTTTTCCACACCGGGTGACCGCCCTAGTTTGGCGAAAATCGGTCAAGAATTGCAAGCTATCTCCATGACAAACTCGCTACAATCATCATCCATTGATCCTAGCGGTTTTTCACCCCTGGCTGCTGTTAATCCGCAACCTCACTTCTTTGGCCCCAGCAGTCTCCCACCTTTAGCTGCTGCAAATCCACCGCAACCAGCAGCACCTCTTCAACAAAGACCTAAAGTCAAAATAGAAAAAACACCGCACGCATTAGCTATTCAATATAACGCTGTCAGCAAACAACTCGATATAATCAACGAAAAAATAGGTCCTAAAACTACCAAGGCTGTGGCTGATATTGAAGTTATCTCAACGTATGCGCAAGACCTAAGTAGTCGCAACGCTAAATCCAAATCTGAAACAACCGAGATTAAAAATAAGACTCTTGACTATGCAAGAGATACACTCACATTATTCACAGAAAAGAAAATTACTTTTCCGATGTTGTATGGTGTATTTATGTCTCTTCATGGGAAATTAGAAAACTTACCTCATTTTGGTACTGTTTCTAGCTTTATAGCTAAACACAAAGACAAGCCCAAACCTTCCGATTCAGCAGTACTGCTTTACGGTAGTCTCACAGCATTTGAGCAGTTACTTGAAACTGATATGGATACTTTAAATGAAGACATGGAAGATGCCAGAGCTTTAAATGAAGAACAGATGATTGCCTGTGAGAATAAAGCGCTGCTAATAGAAAAACAACAAACCATTAAAGCAGAAAAAATATCGTATGATCTAACAGTTGCAATAATTAATAATTATGCAAACAATCCCCCACATTGTACAACACAAAAAGACACAGATAGGGTCAAAAAAACTATATTAACAATGACTATCTGGATGATTGAACAATTTCAAACAAATAAAATCACACTCGATATGTTGTGTTCCCGAATGAGCGTCTTTAGCTCTAGGGTAAACGCACTGCCGCACTTTGGAAAATTCTCTAAACAGAATGTTCCTTCTGCCACTGCGCGATTAATGCAGGACTGCGTCAATTCATTTCGTTCATTATTAGTAGAGCCTGATAACATAAGACAAGATCAAACGATTTTTTTAATACCAGATGCGCTTAATTATTTAAAAATGGTTCTCGATAATCAATTAGTAAAAGGCGCCAAGTTCACTGTCATGCGCGATATAACCATAGAGCTTGAGCATTATTTTAAAAATGATCGAAATCCATTAAATCTGACGAACACACTAAATCTCATCGAAGAATTTAATATTCTACCTGCGGAAAGAACAGAATTCGATAGACCGAGAATTGCGTATGAAAAAATTATCAACCATATTGATCAATGTCTTCGCGGAAAAGAAAAAGTAATGATGCAAGAACAAAAACAATCACCAGCACCGTGACATTCTTAGTAAGCGCTGTCATGCCAGCTAAGAGTATGCTGGCATGACAGCGATAAGTTAAAGAATTAATGAACAACCGGTAAATTTGGATGATAAATAAATTGCACTTCAATCACGAATTTCTTGAAGAAGTCATAGCTCATGTAGTAATTCCCATGATCACCTGCAGTGCTACCCCAAGAATTTCGGAGAATGAGTAGCCCACGGTGTGTTACGCCATCTCTATCCATTGCAATCGCATTATCATCGTAACCGATAATTATCATTTCATGACCACCTAATTTATCTTGATCATGATATGGATCGATATCTTTCATGCCTTTGGTAATTACCCACGTATCGTCTTTCACTTGATTACGACCGCAAGCACCGACAGCACAATAATTCACAGGAATAAAGGTACCAAAGGTGGCAACACCAACAGGGCTTTTATCCGACTTCGCAGCTGATGTCGCTAAAAACTGCTTCACTTGTGTTAATACTTTTGTACCATCATAAGTATTTATATCCGCAGGATTTGCATCGAAGCGTTGAAAAATATTTAACACGGATTGCCACATTACGTTGTCTGCTAAATTCGTTTCATGCAATTTTTTGAATTCATCTAACGTCATTGGTTGACCGATGTTATCTTCGTTATTTCCTGGATAATCAGTCAGCGTTCCGCACGAATTCGTTTTTTGCTGATCTTGTGTGATGTAGCCAAATGAAAATATTTGATTTAAGACAATATAACCCCAAGAACCATCCCAGCCACTAGGTAAGTCGGCACCTTTATCCGCCAAATAATTACCTAATGTTAAGTTGCAGGTTTGACTAATATAATCACCGCGATTCAATACGGCATCGATTGCGCCTGTGGTTGCAAACGTGACGCAAGAACCATGTCTACCCTGGTCTAATACAGGCATATTTTCCATATTCAGCATGACTTTGCTTGGCAAACTTGCGCTAAGTTGCTCAACAAGCTGTGTGGATTTTTTATTAGGATTGTAACTCAGTAATTGCGCGCGCTCTGCGGGCGTCAACTTAATATTCATCAAATACACGGGCTTAGTGTAAGTGACAGGTGTCGCCAATCCAGGTTTTGTTTCTGTAACAGCTACCGAAGAAGAAATCGGCCTATCAAATGTGAGTGCATATGCGGAACCTGCCACTGCGCTTGTTAGAATGGACAAACCCACTAATAGCTTTTTGTGCATAAATAAAATCCTTTATTCTTTAATTGTTCAAAATTTGGCTTATCTTGTGTGCTAACTGACTTTAGCATAAATTACGGAGTTGTCGATATGGGTTGCAGGAAATTTTTGAGATCATTTTGCTATCCTCTCAAATGTGTTCATGGATTGGCCGGCAACAATCATATAGCGTGGTTGCGCCATCGGTCTAAAACTTCTATTCGCTTTGCGAGCATCAATACTAAATGCCATGGTATAACCCGCTGCTTTTGCTTCTTGCTCAAGGTAACTATCATAAATTCCAAACGGCCACGCTAATAATGTCATTTTCGTTCCCAGTTTTTCTTCTAGAATTTTTTTGGATTTCACTAATTCTGTTTTCACAAATTTCTGATAATTATCGGGTGAAAGATGTTTTTTTGCTTGTTTGAAATTGGGATGTGAATAAGTGTGTGCTTGTATGTCGAAAAATCCACTATGCTGTAATTCTTTTAATTGATTCCAGGTTAAGGCATGCTTCCCTGTTGAGATTGTCTCTGGATAAATAAACAAAGTCACCGGAATATTATATTTGCGCACGAGCGGATACAAATAGGTGTAGACAGATTGCCATCCATCATCATCTGTGATCACTACGGGTTTGGGTGGTAAGGTGTCACGTGTTCCTTGCAAATATTCAACAGCGTCTTTGAGAGGGATGATGGTAAAGCCATTATCTTTAAGCCATTGCACTTGTGATGCCAGTCGCTCTGGCGTCAAGTTCATACTGCCTGGTACGGTAGGATTCAAATTGTGATAGCAAAGAATGGGAATATTGATTTTATCAGCGGCAAATACCATGCTGGAAAATATCATGGTAATGATCAAAAACAGGGAGCGAATCATCCTAATGCGACGTAACATAAAATATCCTTATCCTATTGTCGTGTTACGTGATTTTAACTGAATTTAGGATAATGTAACAGATGACTAAGGACTGCGAGCCCCGAATACTGAATTAAAAAAAACAATTGACCCTATAAAACCGTAGTAATACACTCGGCCGCTATCTTGTTTCTTGGGCGATTAGCTCGGCGGTGTCAGTGATTAGCCCACCATAAAATTAAAGAGGTTTTTATGCTTTCCGGACCAACACCAGACACGAACTACCACCCATTAGATGCAGCGCCTCCTTATCCCTTGTGGAAAAAAATAGCCTGGGGCACCTTTATTCTCAGTGCCACAGCAGGCTGCATATATGGCCTAGTGCGCTTTGGGCAAAGCACACCTGACGGCTCACCTGATACCGCTACCCCCTATTATCCACCTTATGATCCTGATCAACCTTCTTATCCACCTATCGATGGACCAGCACTTACCTTGGCAGAAGCAGACTACGTTATAAATCAAGGTAACGTGAAAGCGATATACGTAGGAAACGGGCAAAACGGCCATCTATTCTGGGCACCTGATTTAAGCAAGAATGCCACCAACACTAGCTACATTTTCTTTCCGCGTATTTTGGCAAAAACACTCGAAGGCGCAAGAGCGCGTGCACGTCAGTTTTTAGAATACTTCAATAACACATTCCCACAACTTCCTGAAGCCCGTGGCATATGGAATAACATAGATCCCCTAGACGACCATGCTGAACAGGAACCTTATGATCTAGATGCCTATGACTATCCGCATCATCGACTACCCGATGCACCTTATGCGGAAGATCCGTTTTTTGTACGTGCAGATATAAAGGTTTTACCTACAACTACAATACCTGAACCGGAACAAGAGAGCGCGGCAACACCTCAACAAAAACTAAGCCAACATCGTAATAGTTTTCATCATTCTAAAAAGAAAAAATTAGATGAGATCAGTGATCAAGAGATGGCACTAAGCGTTTTTGCACAATCTGATGTAGCAAGAAAATGGCGGCCATAACGTATAGCTGGCATGATTCACCTCTCCCGCTTGCGGGAGAGGTCGACGTGCGTTTTTTGCACGGCGGGTGAGGGTCTTGACAGCAGCACATTCTTAACTAGAACTTGTCGGCATTGAAGTTGGCATCCCAATACGAAACAACGCCTTTTCAAAGGGAGGGACGAGGGGCTCCGCATGGGCTATATACCGCCACATCAAGCTAATATTGACTAATTTGCATCCTATTCTGTACAATAAAGGCCCTATTTAAATCAAATGAGCAGCGCCCAACATGACTCCCGCAGAACAACAATCCCTGTTGGCCTATTTAAAAATACAAAAAATTCCCTATAGTCACTCCACACCTAGGTCATTTACATCCAGCATCAACCAGAACGATCACGATCTGGTAGTCGCACTAAATGATCCGAACCAACTGACCGATTTAATTAAACATATCAATACTATTAACCCATCTCTCTCTGTGACTGCGATTGGCGGTGGTCGGGACGACACTAACAACTCCTATTCTCTAAACAATTTATGGAAAGATACAGATATTTTTATTCAGCTTGCCTATCAACCCTCGCTTACATTGCTTCCTAAAGAAAATAATAACGCAGAACAACTCTTTCGCGTTTCACCCAATATGATGTTGGTTGAATTGAATCAAGCATTATACGACCGCGGATATCATTGTCCTCACTTGTACGGCGTACTGCCCTTTATGAGTCTTGCTGGTGGACTTTCAACAAACAGTCACACAACATTCGGATTTCTCGCTGATATAGTCGAAGGTATTGAATTATTGCTTCCAAATGGTGAAAAGAAATATTTTAAAAAAGACAGCGAAGATTTCAATGTGAATTGTGTAACAGCGAGCCTAGGACTATTAGGTATTATTACAGCGATTGATATCAAAGTCTTAACAGGAAAAAAGAAATTAAAACGCGTCCATTCATTATTAACATATGAAAATCTCGTTAATAAAATTCAAGGCACTGAAAAAGATGGCGCGCATTTAAATTCTTTAAGCGTTATATTTTCACCAATTAAATTGCAAGCCAATACATCGACTAAATTAACCACATGGAGTTGGGTAGATGAAGCAACACCTGATCAAGGCAACCCCGAACCACAGATTGCGGATGACTCCATTAGCGTGACTTGCTGCGCGCCTTTCTTTGCCATATTCCGCCCTACTTTTCTTTATTGCTTTTTTCAAAGTGCCGCCGTAACAAAACAAGAAACGCAAATTGCAAGGCCCGATGCCATCATGGGACCAGAATCTAAAATCGCTGGAAACATCACAGCAATAGAATTACTTTTTGATTACGACAAAACGAAAATAAAAGATTTTTTTATGTATTTATTATCAATACTTAGTAATGCGCGCAAGACAGGCGATTTTCCTGTTAACACAGCTGTCTTTATTCGTTTTCCGCAACAAAGCGCAGGCAACCATCAAGTTGCTATCGATTTTATTTCTTTTGGTCTTCATTTAACAAAAATCGAACCCCTGGTAAATGAATTAATTGACTATTTAAATAATCAAAGCATACCAGCACATGTGCATTATGGAAAAAATAATGCAATCAGCATCAACAGTCGATATGCCACATCCGAAAATAGTTGGCAAAAATTAAAAATGAAATATCAGCAATTTTATGAGCGACACGGTTTAAATAGCGATGTGTTAAGAAAAAAAATCGCAGGATTAGAGTCACCTGATCAGCCGAAGGCAGTGCAGGTGACACAAGCAGTAAGCGATGACTACCAAAGGCTACGAATGTAACCTTAATCAACATACGGCGTTTTCGTTTGCTGCAAACTTTCACGCCCTAATTTTAACGCTTTCGTGATATCAGCAACATGTTTACCTTGATAACGCGCGATGGTTAATTCATTTTCGCTGGGCTGACGATCACCTTTCGCACCCGCTAATGTCGTTGCACCATAAGGCGTACCGCCAGTGATTTCGTTCATATTAGTCAATCCCGCTTCGGCATAAGGCACACCGACAACAATCATGCCTAAATGAAATAACGTGGTATGAAAACTCGTAATCGTGGTTTCTTGACCTCCGTGTTGTGTCCCTGTGCTTGCGAATACACTGCTGACTTTACCAGCTAATGCATTTTTAACCCATAATCCGCCGGTTTGATCGAGGAAGTTACGCATTTGCGCGCACATGTTGCCATAGCGTGTCGGCGTACCAAAAATGATAGCGTCTGCATTCACTAAATGATCGACTGTAGCAATGGGAATGTGTGAGAAAGCTTGTTGCGCTGCTTTTGCGCCGCTTTTTTCTAAAATAGCATCGGGCACTAATTCAGGCACACGAAAAAGCTCAACATTAACATCATTCACCAGTCGCACACCGTTGGCAATTTCTTCGGCCATTTTGTAAATATGACCAAACATACTGTAAAAAATAATCTGAACGTTGGTTTTCATAGGACATCCCTTTCTGAAAGCAATAAGCTTAAGTTTGAATGCTGCATCATAGAATTGTCAATAATCTCTAAAAAGAAATTTACGCAAGCGTAATCAACCCTTAGAATCGAAGATGAATTACATTAGCAAAAGAGAACATCATGAAAACAAAAGATAAAGCCATTCGCATAGGAACAGTTTGCATCGTTTTGCTCGTTATTTATTGGGTTTTCAGTGCTTGGCAACAGAAATATGGAGCCATCATCTTATATGGTAATGTCGATATTCGCGATGTCGATCTGAGTTTTCGTGTCAGTGGACGCTTACAGGATCTCAAAGTAGATGAAGGTGATACGGTACATCGTGGCGATTTAATTGCCCATCTTGATCCTGATCCCTATGAACGTGAAGTACGAGCAGCTGAAGCCACCGTGAAACAACAAAAAGCGTCTCTTGATTATGCAGAAACCGCTTATCTGCGTGAAAAAAAATTACGTGGCACTGGCGCGTCATCAGTAGACAGCTATGAAAATGCTCTCTCCGCATTCAATCAAGCCAAAGCCAATTTAGAAAAAGCCATTGCCGAACTTTCTCAATCTAATTTGCGCCTGCAAGATACTTACTTATATGCCCCATCGAATGGTTACGTCTTAACACGTGCTGTTGAACCTGGCACCATGTTGGCAGCCAATGCTACTGTCATCACTGTTTCATTAGTGGATCCTGTGTGGGTTCGCGCTTATGTCGCCGAAACAGAGCTGAACAAAGCAAAATCGGGAACAGCCGTCAAAGTGTCTGCCGATTCACTCCCCCATCACTATTTTGATGGCACGATAGGTTTTGTTTCTTCAACAGCTGAATTTACACCAAAAACAGTAGAAACAACCGATCTTCGAACTGAGCTTGTATATAGACTTAGAATCATTGTACAAGATCCACATCACGAATTGCGCCAAGGCATGCCTGTCACCGTAAAACTATTGAGTTAACGATATGTCGACCAATAATCCAAATGATATTCAAAATCAGCATGATTTTGCGATCATATTGGATGATGTCGTCAAAAAATTTCCGGCGGTTGATGAAACTGAACCTGCGTTATCACATATTTCTGCACGGATTAAAAAAGGCTGTATCACGGGATTAGTAGGCCCCGATGGCGCAGGAAAAACAACATTAATACGCATTATTGCTGGCTTATTAACGTTAACAGAAGGCAGTGTTAGAACTGGCGGCCTAGATCCTGATAAAGACTTGGATCGTTTACGCGCCATCTTAGGCTATATGCCACAAAAATTTGGCCTCTATGAAGATCTGACGGTGATGGAAAATCTCGTGCTGTATGCGGATTTACGTAATGTCGCACAAGACGAACGCCGCAAGGTGTTTGAACAATTACTCGATTTCACTGATCTTAAAAAATTTACCGCACGCCCGGCAGGCAAATTATCCGGCGGCATGAAACAAAAACTAGGACTAGCATGTGCTTTACTCGGCAATCCACAGATTCTGTTGCTAGATGAGCCAAGCGTCGGCGTGGATCCCATTGCACGACGCGAATTATGGAAGATGGTAGACGCACTATTAAAAAAAGGCATTACGGTTATCTGGAGCACATCGTATTTAGATGAAGCTGAACTATGCGATGAAGTATTATTAATGCACGCTGGAAAAATCTTGTATTCAGGCAAACCCAGCGAACTAACTGCACGTGTTAAAGATCGCAGCATACAAATACGCAATATTGAAGGCAATCATCGTATCGTCTTGCAACATGCCCTGCGCATGAAAGAAGTGATGGATGGTGTCATTCAAGGTAAATATGTACGCCTATTATTAAGAGAAAAAAATCACCTTCCTGATCTTGAATCACTGCAGGCAGGAAGCAAAGCAACATTAATCGTTGTCCCACCGCGCTTTGAAGATGCTTTTATCGATATACTCGGCGGCGGACCGGGTGGTGATTCCGAATTAGCAAAAGTCATGAAGTCTGTTGCAAAATCTGAATTAACATCCGTCATTGAAGCGAAAGCACTCACCAAACAATTTGGTACTTTCATCGCAACGGATCATATTAGCTTTGCTGTCAAGCGTGGCACCGTATTTGGTTTGCTAGGCCCCAATGGCGCAGGCAAATCAACCACATTTAAAATGATGTGTGGCTTATTAACGCCTACTTCTGGCTTCGCGCATGTATTAGGTATTGATTTACAAAAAAGTCCCAGCCAAGCTCATCAGCAAGTGGGATATATGGCACAAAAATTTTCGCTATATAGTGATCTTACCGTCAAACAAAATCTTGAATTTTTTGCTGGAATTTATGGCTTACATGGCAAAAACAAAATTCAAAAAATCACCGAAATGATAGAGGCATTTGATTTCAAGCCATATCTACATGCCAATGCAAGCGAATTATCCTTAGGTTTCAAACAACGTCTGTCGCTGGCTTGTGCTATCATGCACGAACCACCCATTTTATTTTTAGATGAACCTACATCAGGTGTTGATCCTATCACGCGCCGAGAATTTTGGACGCATATTAATGGCTTAGTCCGCAAAGGTGTGACCGTCATGGTCACTACGCACTTCATGGATGAAGCTGAATATTGCGATTATGTTGGATTAGTTTATCGTGGCAAACTCATTGCAACAGGAACACCGGATCAACTCAAAGAACTGGTAACCAATAAAAAGCTTCCTGAGCCAACCATGGAAGATGCGTTCATTGAACTTATCATGCAACATGATAAAAATAATACGCAAAACCCGACAGAAACTGATGCTGCAATGACTATTCTCCCGCTGAAAACACCCTCGATATTCAATCGCTTTGTTTCACAATCAGATTCTGTGCGCCGCTGGTTAGCACTTTGTCGCAAAGAGTTTTATCAAATTGTGCGTGACCCTAGTAATATTTTAATCGCATTTATTTTACCCATGGTCATGTTGTTTATTTATGGTTTTGGCATTAATTTAGATTCAAAAGATTTGCGCATGGGTATTGTATTACAAGACACGAGCAGTGAAGCGCGTCGTTTCGAAGACGCTTTTTTTGCATCACCCTACTTACAAATGACATCCATGCCAACGCTCGCAGAAGCTACCAAGCAATTAGTCGCCGGAAATATACGTGGATTTGTCGCAATTCAGTCGGATTTTTCTAAGCGACTACCACTATCGCATGGTATATCCCCAGTACAAATTATTACAGATGGCGCTGAAACCAATACAGCCAATTTCGTCACATCTTACGCTGTCGGTGCCCAGCAAAAATGGCAGGAAATACGTGGCATTGAAACAGGAAAACCGCTCCAAGCACCCATCAACATCGAGACACGTTATTGGTTTAATCCAGCAGCAATTAGTCGAAATTATATTGTACCGGGATCCATCGCTATCATTATGACGGTGATCGGTGCTTTGTTGACATCTTTGGTCGTTGCGCGTGAATGGGAACGTGGAACCATGGAAGCCTTGCTCTCCACATCAATTACGCGATTAGAATTTTTATTTTCAAAATTGATGCCTTACTATCTACTGGGTATTTTTTCGATGGCAGTGTGCTGGCTTGTTGCAATCACCCTATTAGGCACGCCTTTTTGCGGCTCATTGATATTTTTATTTATTGAAACCAGTCTATTTTTAGGCTGTGCATTAGGTCTTGGGCTATGCCTATCTACCGCAACGCGCAACCAATTTAATGCCGCACAAGCCTCACTGAATCTGGCTTTTTTACCCGCTGTGATGTTATCGGGTTTTATTTTTGAAATTAACAGTATGCCGCTAGCGGTACAGGCTGTGACCTATTTAATGCCGCCACGGTATTTTGTTGCATCGTTGCAGACGCTTTTTTTAGCGGGAAACGTAGCAGAATTACTGTTTAAAAATGGCCTGTTTTTATTGGTATTTGCCATTCTACTACTCGGACTCACAGCAAAATTAACCCGTCGCAGACTGGATTGAGAGAATTAAATGTTTCAACGCATTTTGGCTTTGATACGAAAAGAATTACAAGCACAATTACGCGACAAAGACAGTCGGCGCTTACTGATTGTGCCTGTGATATTGCAATTAGTATTATTTCCTTTTGCGGCAACATTGGAAGTCAAAAATGCCACCTTGGCTATTTACAATCAAGATTCAGGAAAAAATTCCATCGAACTCATGGAGCGTTTTTCAAAAGCAAAAGCGTTTCCAAATTTAAAGATTTTACATAGCGTCAACGAAGTCAGCGACACCATCAACAATCAACGAGCATTATTAGTCGTGAGCTTTCCCAGCGATTTTTCAAGAAAAATAGTTGCCCACAAAACGGCATCGTTACAAATTATTATTGATGGCCGACGTTCTAATGCAGCACAAATTGCAGCGGGTTATATTCAAAATATCGTTCAAAATTATGAAAATGAGCTCCCATCTACAAACACTATCAAGTCAGTCGCTGTGATACGAAACTGGTTTAATCCGAATTTAGAATATCAATGGTTTATTCTTCCCTGCTTGATTGCATTAATCACCACCATTGGCTGCTTGATCGTAACAGCCATGTCCGTTGCACGTGAACGTGAGCAAGGTACGTTTGAACAATTACTGGTGTCGCCACTCAACACAGCTAGCATCATGTTTGGTAAAACGATTCCTGCACTCATGATTGCCACAGTACAAGCGACTATCATTCTATTAGCGGCCATCTGGATTTATCGCATTCCATTCCAAGGATCCATCGTATTGTTATATTTTAGTTTATTATGTTATGGAGTTTCATTGTCGGGGATTGGATTATTAATTTCGTCAATTTGCGGAACGCAACAACAAGCATTTCTGGGGGTTTTTGGATTTCTCATGCCAGCTATCATGCTGTCAGGTTATGTTGCACCCATAGAGAATATTCCAGAACCATTACGAAGCATTACGTGGTTTAACCCCATTCGACATTTTATTGTCATTACCAAAGGTATTTACTTAAAAGGTTTTGATTTTGCTCTGGTTTGGCATGACTTATGGCCTTTACTGATCATTGCTTCAATAACATTGTCACTAGCGTATTTCATATTTAAAAGACAAACGGGGTGAGCATGAAGAATTACATTTTTATTTTTTTGGGAAGTGTTACCTTAACAGGTTGTACGGTAGGCCCCAACTATCAGACACCGACAGCCCCCCTTCCCTCGCATTTCATTAATACCAAGCAGCAATCTACAGTGACGACTAACTGGCAGAGCACTGTCAAAGATCCTATTTTAGTAAAACTCATTCAGCAAGCTTTAATGCGCAATTGGGATATTCAACAAGCACAAGCCAAAATAAGACAATCACGCGCGGAATTAAATATTGCAACAGCGGATTTTCTTCCTGAGCTCAACGCAACAGGAAAAATTTCACGTGATCATCTCAGCGCAAACAGTGAATTACTCTCCAGTATCCCCTTTAAAATACCGCTAAACTATACTGACTCTAAAGTAGAGTTTGATGCGTCGTGGGAAGTAGATGTTTTTGGCCACACACGGCGATCTGTGGAAGCAGCCAATGCAACCTTACAAAGTTCGCTGGAAAATTCTAACGATACCGCTATTAGAGTAGCAGCTGAGGTTGCAAAAGATTATATTCAATATCGCATTTATCAACAACGCATTATAATAGCAAAAAATACCCTTATTTCTTATCAAAAAACAGCTTCGTTAATCAAATTACAACTGCAAGCCGGCAAAACAAATGCTGTCGATTTACAGCGTGTGCAAAGTCAAGCCCTATCTGCAGAAGCATCGCTACCGCCATTACAAGCGGAAGAACGCGCTACGTTGGCTGCATTAGCTGTCATGGTCGATGAATTCCCTGAATCATTATTTGAAAAATTACAACAACCAAGATCGATACCCATCATTCAATCAAAAAATTTATCCGTTGGCATTCCATCTGATTTATTGCAACGACGCCCTGATATTCGCATGGCTGAACGTGAACTTGCCGCTGCAACGGCCAATATTGGTGTTGCCGTCGCCAATCAATTTCCACGCTTTCAATTAATCGGTGACATCGGCTCTGAAACCGCTGTTGCGGGTACTTTTACAAATGCGGCCAGTCGTTATTGGTCTTATGGCCCGCAAATTTATCTGCCTATTTTTCAAGGTGGGCGTCTACGAAACGCCATCAAAGCAAATGAAGCCGCACGAGATGCCATTTTTGCAACGTATAAAAAATCTGTTTTACAAGCTTTAGCAGACGTTGAGTCGGCACTAATTCGCTATAAGAAAGAAAAATTACGCGAGCAAGAATTGCTGTCGTCTTATAACAAAATCAAAACCAGTGTGCGGTTGATTAATCTACAATACCGAGATGGTAAAACAGCCTTAATGGATGTTCTGGATGTTGAGAGACAAGCTAATGATTTGCATGATCAATATGTACAATCGGTAGGTCAGGTAGCGATTAATAGAATTTCGCTTTTTAAAGCGCTGGGGGGAGCTTGTTAGCAAAAGAAATAATTTTGTGTATACTGGTTACCATTAAAAATAACGCCTTATCTGGATGAGAGAAAAGCATGGAAAGCCGTCACGAAGAGGAATCAAAATCTGCAACAGCCGTCAACAATACTCCTGCTACGGTCACACACAGTAATTGGTGGTATTCCTTACACAAAACCATTGCTGCCGATCTTGATATTTTATTAGAAGATTACCAGCCTGTTGAAATCGTATCCGCGCTAAATAAATTTATCGCAGGAGCATCTGATTATCTGACTGAGAATCATGATTTTAATCATACTATTACAAATATTTTTGATTTATTAACGTTGTTTACACCAGCAGCTAAGCTTTATCAAGCAATTACTCAACATGAACAAAAAGAAAATCAACGAAAGAAAAAAGCAAAACAAGCTGAAACACCTCTTCCCACTATAGACGAAGTAAAAACTACAGCGTTAAGTATTTTAAAAGAGCTATGCAAGGAAAGAAATGTAATTATCAGTGACAACACTCTTTTGGCCAAAGACTTACCCGACTTTATGCCTGGCAAGCAATATGTTTATGAGGAAATTTTTGCCATTTTAAATGCACATTTTGCTACTTTTAAAATGAATATCCCAGAAGAACAGCAAGGCAAGATGCTCATCAACTTATTAACGCACTTTGCTGATGCAGACGATGTTAGCTGGAAAGCAGTCATCGCAAGTCCCCAAAAAACTGAACAATCGAGAAGCCGTATCCCTGGAATGGGTCTCGCTATAATTCTTCATACCACTACACCCATGAATGGTTTTTATGTCGACCTCTCAACATCATTTAAGAATTTTGAAAAATTTTCTCGTTATTGTAATAAAGAAACACTGGAGAATGACGCAATTGAACGCCTGACTGATTCGTCAGTAGGATTAAAGTATGCTATTCAAGTACGTATTAAACCCATTGTAAAATTACTGTTATCAGATAAATTTAAACAATCGCTGGCAAATTTTCTTTCTGATCCAGCTGTTTTAGAAAATTTCAGATTATTTCTAGATCCCCAACAACAGCACCTACATAATGCATTTACCGAAACAATAAATACAATGGGTGAAAAATATCGATTAAATATTTATTCTGACATACTGGAGTCTTCCTTACTGCATGCCTTTGGAATTCAATCAGAATACAAAGTCATGCAATTTCAACCAGCCACTCGTCATGATAGTTTTATGACTTGCGCTGATTTTTATTTGGATATCACAACACAAGATGCGCATCAACTAGAAGCGGCTATTAATCAAGAATTTCCTAACTCAGCTAAATTGATTCAAGAAAATGCAAAACTAGAAGATAGAGACCCGATTAATTTACAACTTATCTCCATTAAATATGAAACATTAAATAACCCTGAATTTTTAAAAAAATTGTCAACAGCGCTAGAAAATATCCGTCGCGATAAGCCAACGCTATTTAAAAAATTATTACTTGATTCTTCTTCACAATATTTTGAAGAGTTGAATGAAGACTACAAAGCCTATCCTGAATTATATAAAGCACTTGAAAATCTTATCAAAGCCATCCAATTTCATAAACCACAACACAAAATAGACGATGCCAGTTTTGATGTTGAAAGAGCTATTGCTAACGAGGAAGCTGCGCGTATTTCCCAAGGACGTGCCGCCTATAACGCGTTTAAAATTCATATTAAAAACCCAATAAAACACTTGCAAAAAGAAGTTGGCTTACGAACAGAAAAAGAAAATGCGCTTAATGATATCGCTGCAGAAGAAAAAATGGATGTGCAAAGCAAACTTCAAGCACTCTCTCAGCAATGTCATGACAAGCATCCGGCGTTAGCAACAGCACTTACTGAATTTTCCTCAACAACGCTAACACCAGACACCCCGAATCCTGAACAAAAAAAGTGGGATGCTGTGGCACCAGTGAGAAAAGCAATTGCCTCTATCGAAGCTGCTTGCTCAACTAGACACGAGCACACCTTATTCAAAAGGGGAATAAAAAAAGAAATCAAAGCATTACTGAAGGCAGAAGAAAGACAAAATACGCAGCCTGCAAAACCGTAGCTAAAAAATGGAATGTAGGGTGGACCCCGTTTAAAAGCACAACGGGGTCCATCCTACTTTTCTACCTTTAGGGAATACTCACTAAAGTCGGTGTGCCAGATGTTACTATCACCCCATTTGTTGCATCAAAAACAGGAGCGTAGTCGCTGCCATTGGCTGGTTTCATTTTAAGTGATAACAGTGAAATCCCTGTGGAGTTCGTTACTGTAAAAGATACAGGGCTAGCCGTAAAAATAGCCCCCACTGCGGTATTGGCTATGATGGGAGTCGCTGATACGCTCGTAATTTTCTGATTTGACGTGCAAGTAGTATGCCCCGTGACTGAACCCGTCATACCGGGCTGTATAGTGAGGGTACTTTGATAAGCGACTGTGCGTGAGTCACATAAAACAGAAGAACCTGTATAGAGCTGAACAAGTGCGCTAGAGGGTGTGACACCGGCAGTGCTTGCTTCGCTATTGTATAAGTTATTTGTTAATTGAATGAGTTGTGTGCCTGCTGTTAAAAATGAAATAAGAGCGAGTGCTTGTGGTGAGCCTAGACCCGTCACATAATTATATCCTGTTCTTGTTTGGCAATAGTAACCACAACTACCATTGGTGCCGCTGGTAATAGCATGATACAGCGTACTGTATGAGGAGGTCGCGGCGTTATAAAGGGTCTGATTGGCAGTTGTTAAATTTCTACCTGCAGCACTGTTGGCTATTGCGAGTAATGCAGCCCATTGAGGTGCACCTGCACTCGTTCCGCCAACCACCATCCAACCCTGTTGGCCGTAGCTATCATAAACTGTCACACCGCTCGCTTGATCTGCATTGTAACTGACATCAGGCACTCCTCGCATCGCACCTCCGTCTTGTGGGATAGGGAAGCTCGCTTGATAACTCGGTTCGGTTTCATAAGCGCTGAGGCCTCCGCCAGAGCCGCTCCAACCCGCTTCATTCGCATAACTACCATCGGAGTTTAACATGAGCGTAGTGCCCCCTACGCTGAGTACATAGGGTGACGAAGCCGGGTAGCTTACCCCGTGTCCATTATCTCCTGAAGAAACAACGACAGGAACAGGACTATTTTGGAATATCGAATCAAAAGATTGTTCACCATCATATTCTGCGCCTCCCCAACTGCATGAAATCACAGTCGCGTTATTTTCGATGGCTACATTGATAGCTGAAAATAATCCATTACTCGCATCGGAAGCTTCCACTAAAAGAATTTTAGCGAGAGGAGCAATTGCATGCACCCACTCGACATCAAGTGCAATTTCTACTCCCCAACCGGGATCACCCGTAGGTGTGCCGCTAGCATAAATCTTTTTAAAGCAACCGTTCGCCGTGGTGCAGGAAGGTAGACCATACATGCTAGAAAACACGCCTAAATCAGCTTCAATGTTAGGGTTATCCATAGCATCGATGATAGCAACTGTTTGTCCTAAGCCTTGCAGGTTAGCAGGAAAACCATAAGCTTTTATGACGCTAGCCGGTGAGAGACCAGAGGGAAGCAATCCATTGGTGTTAGGTTTTATACGGTAGGGAGGATGTGCTTGCCAACCTTTAGGCATATAGCCTGCATAAGCTTGCAGACTTACCAGAGTGAAAACAATAGCAATGATAGTGCACAAAAATCTAGAATCTGACCTAATTTTCATAGACTCTTTCATCCGTGATAGAGGAAAATCAGAATAAATATTACGCTAACATAAGCCGAAATAACCCAAAAATCAAGGGCACTAACTTGGCTAAATAGCATCATAGATGGAAAGATTGGTGGACACGCTGCGCGGAGTTTACCCCGTTGTGCTTTTAAACGGGGTCCACCCTACGTTTGTGTATATTATTTGATCTATATATTCTTATCTGATTTGAATAAAATCTTGTCAACTACTTTTTCTTCGATTTATTACTTGCTAGACCAGCAAAATCCACCTTGCTTTGTATAATTAGAATACAAATATAATACAAGGGGTGGTTATTATGCGAGTCGTCTCATTTGGTCTTTTATTAGCAAGTTTGGGCTTGGTTTCGTTGTCACTCTCGTCGTGTTCTTATTATTCGAAAACGGAAAATGTCACCATCAACTACCAATCCAATAATAAGCATTCCAGTATTCATGAATTTGTAAATTATAAAGAGCGACTGCCGCAATCTATCAATACGTACGGTGAAAAAACTATTCTAGTTGATCCCAACGTGCATGCCTGGGGCGCTTATGAGTCCGATGGGCAATTGGTGCGAGCGGGTTTAGCCACAGCCGGCAATAGCTGGTGTCCTGATATAGGGCGCCCTTGTCGTACTAAAGCCGGTAGTTTTCACATTAATTCGCTAGGCAATGCCGGCTGCAAATCATCTATTTACCCACTACATCACCCTGGTGCGCCCATGCCATACTGCATGTTCTTTAATCGCAATCAAGGTTTGCATGGTTCGTACAATGTTGTTGAAGGTAATCAAAGCCATGGCTGTGTACGCATGCGAGTAGAAGATGCTGAATGGGTACGGTATAACTTTGCGAATATTGGCACAAGAGTTGTGGTGAAACCATATTAGGAGCAAGTAGCCCGTATGAAGCCCCGTTTAAAAACATAACGGGGTAAACTCCGCAAACGTAATACGGGCTATACGCTTAATGTGCTATAATATTATAAAATAAGTGAAATACAAACCGGAGGATGTGTCATGAGCCGCGGCAATAAACTGTTTGATGGCGAAAGTAAAGATGACAAAAGTCAGCCATTAATCGACAAGAATCTCGAACAAATTGCGGAACAAATACGCGCGATAGAAAGACATCTTCGGCTGTGCAACGATAAGTTGAATGTATTCACAGATCCTCATGCTGCTAACAAAAAAGATCTCGATAAAAAATTAGCGGTGATGATGGAAACGCTACGAGATAAAAGTCATCACATACGCAGACATGCTAGAGAATTTACTCAAAGTGAAGAAGCTAGGTTACCCGAAAATTGTGTGCAATTCAGAAGGGAACAAACTGAGTTAAGCGATGATCTCGAACAATACAAAAAAGAAATTAAAAAATATGAGAAGGATTTGATTACCCGATTACGAGCAAGTATAACGCGGGATGAGGCGAATCTTGCTGAACTTCAAGAAATGTTAGCGGATAGCACACCAAAAAAAAGCGTTAGAAAAAAATAATGTTTTATTTCATACTGTTGGCCAAATATCCCCCGACGCAGATGCATTCCTCTCGATCATTTCCCTAAGAATTTCTTAATATTTGACAAGTATGATAAAAAAATCCTACTATCTTATGTCGCGCATAAGAAATACACAAAAAATTAAGGGGTGAGCATGAAATTATCTGTTTGTATCACAGCTAGTAGCGTCCTGTTATTAACCGGACTGACCCCTGCTTTTGCAGCAAAACCGATCGACCTAAGCCATCAGCCTTTTTCGACTATCCAACCTCTTATTTCAACGCCATTGTTACGTGCTAATGCCACAGCAACAATCACCGCCCAACCTGCATTAAAAGAAACAAGTCGTGATACGGACTTTAACCAAACTGCGCATGTGCGTGTGCAACAAACTTATTCGGATTATCCCGTTTGGGGTGGTGAAGCTGTCGTACATATTCCTCACGGCAGCAAAACATCGCTGCAAGCATTAGCAGTGACACAAAATAATAACACCACCATGAATGGTACTATCTATCAGGATTTAAACACGGACTTAGCTAATGCACCATCAATGATTTTTACACCTGACCAAGCCAATAAAGCATTACAACAAGCAATTCAGCTATTTCAAAATAAAACCGGCGAGAAACAAGACGCCACTGAAACAAAAACCAATTTGATGATTTACGTTGATAAAAACAATAAAGCACATTGGGCTTTTCTAACTACATTTTTAGTGGAACCTGCTAATGCGAAACCAAGCAAGCCCACTTATATTTTGGATGCAATCACATTCGAAGTTTATAAAACCTGGGACAACATTCAAACGCTTGATAACGCTTTAGGCGGTGGCTTCGGCGGTAATGATCATATGGGGAAACTAATCTATGATGGCTTGCTCGATCATTTACCCACTCTCGATATCCAACGTGATGCTGCGAAAAAAATCTGTTATTTCAAAAATAATGACGTCACAGTCGAGGACATGAGAAAAGCAAATGCGGTTGTGCAATACAAATGTGATGCGCTTGATAAAGAGCATAACAATGTGTATTGGCATGATGACCGCATGGTCAATGGTGGTTACTCACCCAGCAATGATGCATTATATGTTGGCAAAATCATTAAAGGACTTTATCAAGATTGGTATAACGTTCCTGTTCTCACCCAAAATGGCAAACCCATGATGCTTGTAATGCGGGTACATGATACATCCCCAAAGATGATTGATAATGCTTATTGGGATGGCAAACAAATGACGTTTGGCGATGGTAAAGACTACTTTTACCCGCTGGTTTCTGTTGGCATCGGTGCACATGAAGTGAGTCATGGCTTTACAGCACAACATTCTAATTTAACCTATGCTGATCAATCCGGCGGATTAAATGAATCTTTTTCGGATATGGCAGCAGAAGCCGCTGAATTTTATGCGTATGGCCATAATAACTGGCAAATTGGTCCTGAAGTTGTTAAATCGACAGGCAAAGCATTGCGTTATATGGATCAACCATCAAAAGATTGCGACGGCAATAACAAACCGGGAGATACATGTTCAATTGATAATGCATCGCAATACAAACCTGATGACCCACAAGATCCGGGTTCACGCGTGCATTATAATAGCGGCCTCTTCAATCATATTTTTTATTTATTGGCTACTTCAGAAAATTGGAATGTCAGAAAAGCCTTTGATGTGATGGTGCAAGCTAATATGCATTATTGGACTGCAAACACGACATTTACTGATGCTGCCTGTGGTGTAGTAAAAGCAACAAGAGATTATAAATATGATGTTGGTGCAGTTAATAAAGCAATGGCAGAAGTTGAAATTGATGTAGGCAAATGTTAAGAGCCATCACAACAAATAAGGGTCTCACGCAAGTAGGCGTGGAATTATTTCCACAGCCTTTCATGCGTGATCAACAACAGGGTTATGACTGTAAGCACTATGCGTTAGCGGCGGTTCTTCAATGGCTGTATGACTGCAAATTTATCACCACACCGCATTTCGCCGAAGGCTGAGACTCAAAACGAGTGGGAACAAGTTGTTGCAACCACACCTTGGCAACAATATGCAGCTAAAATACAATTTCATTCATTTCGACGTCTACGATTATTTCCTTTTCCTCAATATGAACCCACTCTTGCCGTCACTACCGAGCCGCGCGCGTCAGCACATACCTTTATAGACAAGTTAAAGAAGAACTGTCACCCCGCAAAAAACGCGCCACTTTTTGTGAAAAGGAAACAAAATCCAATTCGCGTTTTTGTGCGGGGCCCGGTGCAAATTTTGAAAAAAAGACGCTCCACCCCAAGGTTATTCACCAGGCCCCGCACAAAATTTCGTGAAACAGCATTTTTCTCAATCTTATTGTGGACGAAATTTTTGCGGGGTGACAGCTCTTCTTTAACTTGTGTATAAAGGTATGCGCGTCAGCAAGCGCACGATACGTTAAGTCCAGTGACGCTTGCTGACGCGCGCGGCTCGGAAAAAATTCGTAGGGATACTTCAGAGCAACAAATGCAAATTTCCAATACGATCTATTTCTTGCTGATTCACTCCCGCTTTTTTAGCAAAAGATGGCCACGCTTTAATCGCTACTCTGATATCCTCTGCCACCTGCTTAGCCTCACCTATGCCAAAGCGATCAGCCACTGCAAACATATCATCCAGCGTAAAATCTTTATATTTTCCATTCACTGACATTAAGTGCTGGCTTGTCCATTCTCCTTTGGGATTATGAGCAAACGTGACATCATAAGCAGGTGCTAATTCCCAACTACTCCCTTGACGCAGCAGAAAAGAAAAATTCTTCGTGTGATCATCGCAATTTCTTCCCATCACATTAAACACCATACGTCGAAATGCTTCGACTGCAGCATCATGTCCAAGTGATAATTGACGCATTGTCATAAATAATTGTTCATAACTATGGGTTGATTTTTTCTTGTAATCCAACTGATTCAAGGCACATAAACTTTGCATATGATGCTTGGTATTACTACCTTCTCTATCAAATCGTTTCGTCATGAAATGTGCGCGGCCATTTTCTAGTAATAAACTTGATGGCATCATCTGGATACCTGCTTTGATCGCCATTAAATAATAAGCATATTCGATGCGACCATAATCTTGTGCTGAACCGAGCTCTCGATCCATTCCCATGCCATCAAATTTTAATAACCAGTGCTCAAAACCTTCTGTGGCATCGACTTGTCCTGAGCATATGTCTTTGGTTTTCGGGTTCCATGCAATGACTGCTTTGGCACGCGCACCGCCTGCTGATGTACCGACTTCAATAATACTTCTCAACGCAGCAGCGGCATGATCATCGTCATGCATATTTCCCTTTAGCATTTTTCTTGCTTCAGTAACAAGACTACTCATTTTTAATGCTGTCGGTTTATGTGTGCGAGGCCCACGAGTTGGTTTAAATTCCAATGCGCCCATCGCACGTTTGCCCATGTAAGCCAAGCGATCAAGTTGCGTTATTTGATCCGGAGAAATACCTTTATCAGCCATGTAACGATCAATCAATGCATTACCAAAATCATCTGGCAACGCATCCGCTAACATCGCTGGCAGTCGTTTGTATGTTGCTACAGGTAGATCGGTAAAGACATAGAGATTCTCAGTATCATTGAGTGGCATATGCAGCGGAGCAAGATCAACACCACTTTTACCAAATTGCTTATCGTATGCAAACACGTAATAATTTAGTTTTGGGTCTAGCGCGACAGCTCCGACAAACTTTCCCCAAAGAAAGACATCGATTCGCTCAACGCGTTTATAGGGATCAGACTTTTTCTTTTTTGCCATAAATCCTTCTACTTGCGCGTTGTCGTTGCGGCTTTTGTCGAATCATATGCAATGGATTAACACTCACTTCAGGAGCAATACCAGCAAGCCAGCTTTCGCGATCAAGCGCCTTGATAATGCGTACGAGCGTCTTAATCGTCGCGCCTTGCCCTCCTTCAAGATGTCTCAACGCATTCTCGCTAATACCAGCCTGGGCGCAGAGGGTTTTACGGTCGAGATTTTTTTGTAGGCGAAGAGCCTTTAGGCTTTCCCCCAGCATGATCTCAAGTTCTTGCGGTGTTGATATAAAATTCATAAATATCCTATTTAAGACATTTAACTGAAAATTATCTATATAAAAGTCTTATATAGAATAATTATATAGTAAAACTAATTTTTAGTAAATTATATTTAAGTGTCTTAATTAGATCATTAGTATTGTTATACAGCTATATTTGTCTTTTTTAGATCAATTAAACAATAAAAATTAGGAAATCCCAATATTTAATCACAATACGTAAAAATAAATTAAATCTATTCACTCCAGCTTGAAGCAATTTCAACACAGAACTCATCACTGTTCCATTTTGTGGCATATTGGCACATACTCCGTTTATTGGTTTATAATGGTAAATATAAAACCAATCAGGACGTCATTTATGTCGAAATCATGGCTCACATTGATAGCATCCCCACTGGTATTTTTCAGCCTCATCTCATCCGCACAAGCTTGGGATCAAGGTATTTATTTAACACAATACGTGTTAGAAAAGCCCGATAGATTAGACACGCTCATCCGAGAAGCTAAAGCGACGGGCATCAATACGTTTGTCATTGATCATGATTATTATAGTTCGCATTACGCCCCTGCCATCGCCAAAGTAAAAGCCGCGGGCATTAAAGATATTGCGCGTATTGTTGTATTTTCGGATGGTGGCAATGCCAAACAAATTCACTCACAAGCGCATTGGGAAGAAAAATTAAAGTTTGCCAATGAAGCAATTAAAGCGGGCGCTGACGCTATACAACTTGACTATATTCGTTATAGTTCTAAAGAACCTGCCAATCCACAACATGCCAAAGACGTCTATCAAATAATCAAATGGTTTAAAGAAAAAATTAATGCTCAACATGTACCCATGGAAATTGATATTTTTGGCGAGGTAAGCTACTACCCTTCTATGCATATTGGTCAAGATATTAAAATGTTTGCGGATAGTGTTGATGGTGTTAATCCTATGGTATATCCATCACATTTTTGGCCTTATCAAAAATACTCTGCTGAACCCTATAAAACCATTAATCATTCTTTACATGCTTTAGAAAAACAATTTAATGAGAATGCGCCGTTTAAAGTGCATGCCTTCATTGAAGCTGCCAATTATCACTACCTAAAAAAGACTTCAAATGCAGAAAAACAAAAATATTTATTACAAGAAATTCGCGCTGTAGAAGATACCAAAGGCGTTTCGGGTTGGTATGTATGGAGCGCTAATAATGTATATGATAATTTATTTCTTGTGTTAAAAAATAATAAAACAAAGTCGGCCGATCTTCCTAAAACAGAAACGGCGCAGAAATAATATAAAATAAAGCTAAACTTGCACCTATGCATTTTTTTCTCCCCCACAAAAGCTTGGCGTTGTTGCGTAAATCAATACCTCTTTCCATCGATAGCAAAAAAATTTATGGGAATAACCTCAGATTGCAAGGACAACAATGAGTCCCGGCTATCAATCCAATATTTGTGTTAATTATGATATAGTGGTAAAATTATGGCCTATTTTTGACGTAATCATTTAAAACAACGAAGAGGCATGCCGACATGACTGCAGTGAGATTCCCGATAGCAGCCAAGTTTTCAAGTTACATGAAAGAGCTAGACTATTTACAATGCAGCTTTCAACCAAATCCCAATAGAGTGAATGGTTTTTTTTATAAAAAAGGAACCCCAAATCAAGTTGAAATTATTTTCCACTCTGGGCAACCACCGAAAACACGCGCTGCATTTATTGAGCTGGCAAAAAAACTTGAATTTGGCGCCTCTCATGTAGAGAACACATTTACCATAAAAATAAACGATACTAACAAATACGAAATAATAGAAAATTTCGCGCGTAATTTACGACAAGACTTAGTGGATGCAACTAAAGCAAAACAAAAAACAGCAACCGCTGTAGTCCAAAAATTATTTCCCGCACGATCTGAAAGCGCTTCACCCGTAACATCTAAAGCAGTAAAGAAAGAACATATTACCGAATTACCATTAATAACAAAGGCCACAGCCGCCGTCACCCCACAAAAAAGTAGCTTACTCAGCAATCAATTAGCGAGTCGATTTAGATTGATTGTGAAGGCTGCTGAACCAGTAGAAGATTCGCAACAGTATAAAAATTCAAAACAAGTACAGAGATATTATCGCTAACGGCTTTAATGCATCAATCCCCCTCGCCCCAACCCTCTCCTCCACAAAAAACGTGGAGGAGAGGGAGTAACTTGATTAATGCAACATCGCTAAATAGCAATTTTCTATTCTTTTGTTATTGCAGAAAGTTGAGTACGACATAGCCTGAGATGATAATACATCATCTTGTCTTGATTAGAGCGCCTCACGAGCAGCTCCGAGATAGAATATAGCGTCTTTGCCACGGCTTTAATAATCATATAGAAATCTCCTGTAAATAAGCAGTTATTGAGTCAAAGTCAAATAAATCACGGCCAATAATTTATTCACCATTTCTTCACTATAGTCAGTATACAGTGAAGAAATGGTGAAAGCAATACTCTGCCGCAATGTATTGATGGTTTTTGATAATTTAAATAAATAAAAAAATTTCTGTTCCAAAATGATCCATCTTAGTATAAAATGCGCTCAACTTGGATTGAGGATAACGTTTAATGGATTGAATATATCTTACGCAGATCTGCGTGGGACAACAAAACAACATTTGTAAATTAATTTTAACAATCAATAAGTACATATAGCATATAAACGAGGTTAACATGCCAGATACTGGAACCCTTTACACGGTCTCACGCAACTTAGAACGACAAGAAGCGCGCACCAGAGCAGCAGCAGCCGCTGCTAAACAGCACCCAACTACAACATTAATACCTGCAAGCTCACCAGCCCCTGCGGCGGCAAGCTCAGCCCCCACAGCTCGAGTAGTAGCACCTTATAACAGCCCGTTTAGAGAGATCACCAAGGGCGTTATTGCTACATCAATTGTTTTAGGTATCGATTACAGCACAACTAGCATGCCATATGGTATGGCTTTAAAAGCAGAAGCATTGGTTAAAAGCCCCCAATGGGGCCATCTCCTGCAACGCAGTGAATGGAAGGAAGCGTATACAAGATCGTGGAGCGTATTGAAGTACGGTTTTTACCCCACCTTCCTCTTGGAAAAAGCAGCGACTGAGACCACTAAGCACTTTGGCACTTCTACTATCGCCGATTACAGTGATCTGGTTATGCCGGGCCTTGTTGGTATGGGAACAGCGCCAGCTGTGTCATTTGCAGGAATTAATGCTCGCTATGGTACACAACTGGATGTTCTTCAGGTTCTTCGCACACAAGGCATTCGAGGTGTCACCCGATTAACAGGTGGTGCAGGTACAATCGGTGTGCGTGAACTCACTTGTTATCAAGTGTTCCACCATGATACAAGTGAGCAAGCTAAATATATTGCCAATGCAGGCGGCTCTCGCCTGTTTAAAAGACAAGATGGCACCCCTACTATTGTTTCAACAGCAATAGCCGACATACCCGATGGACTAGCCTTACTCGCAACCCAGCCGTTAACAATGTTTGCAGTAAATGCCGCCAAGCATAAATACGCTGCACTACTACAACCTAATGCGACACAAAAGCCAAGCATAACAGCGCCAGTCGCTTTGCTAAAATACCAACTTGAATTTTTACAGCAAATTTGTAGCGAAATTATGAAAGAAGGTAAAACTCATGGGCTAAATAGATTCTTGAGTTTTTCACCAGGAATTGTTGCACGAACAGTAAGCTTATTTGGAACGCTGTCAGTATTTAAATATTGCTTAGGACCAGCGGAAAAAGTTGTCGCTGACAATGTGACGCACCGAAAACTTGGAACTACTTGATACTAAGATATGGAACAACCGAAGGCATCACTCAGCTCAAGAGTAAAATCTGTATCTATTGCCGGCACAGTTGTTGGCAGTTGAGCTTGCAATGAGCTCACTGCCGCAGCAGTAATTGATAGATCAGCTACAGGAGTCGTTACTGCACTGATAACAGTGCTGGGTGATATCTGCATTTGCTGCATAATCTGTGCTGTACTTGCAACAGCCGATGCAGCCACCCCTACCGATGTGACATGAAAACTGGGTTGATGAATATCAAGTGGATGCTTATCAGAATGTTGGTGATGAAAACATTTATAACTCACATTAGGGTGCCTCCGAAGATCGAGGGCGCCTGTTTTCTCACATAACTCATAGCAATCTTCTATATTTAAAAACACTAATACGCCATTCGGAAATCGCTTTCTCGCATGAGGAATAATCTGATCATGCTGATGATTCTTCGTGTTTGTTGCCTGGCCGAGCGTTTCCCAGTTTGTCAGTTTGAGCGGTGTCTCTAACTTCGGATAAATCAAGTGCGGAGTAACGTTTCCCTCGTTTAGACGTACAATTTCCTGCTCAACTGGCAGAAAAACACGTGGAAAATAATGTCCGCACTGTTCTGCAGGATCATTGCTGATGTGATCTATTTTATAATCATCCGATGTTGATATTCCTAGACACGGCAATCCAGTCGCCTTTGCAAAATTTTCAGCAATGCGGTGAATTAAAAAATTGGCGAAATCAATATTATTTCTAGATTTTTTTTGATCTAATACTATTCGATGACATTTATCGTAAAATATCACCGCACACCCCATATCCAACTGATGTCTTGAATTCAGAAGCTCAAAAAAAGCTTCTTTCGCGCTAGCTGAAATAATCGATTCTGGTTTCTGTATAGCCTGCATAAATTCGGCATAAAAAATCTCTGTATTGTATAAACCCCTAATCCATTCAACATAAAAATATTCCTGAGGCGCTACCTGTCCTTCAATAGGAGGCGCATCCGACGTCTTTTTAAACAGATAGGCAAGACCACTATTATTTTCGGCAACGAATACCAATACCTGCCCAGTTTTCAGCGCCAACTTCTCTTCATCCGTTGGTTTTGTAGAGGTAAACAGAAGCTCGCATTCCCACTGCGTAGCACTGATAATTGATCGCGCTGTTTCGAGATAAAAACCCTCGATTTCAGGATGTTTTTTTGCGAACGCCACAATTCTTGCTGATAAAAAGTCAGGTTGCAAAAAATCCAAAAGCGTGCCATCGATATCGAGCACCAAAAATAGATGTTGTTCTTCGCTAGCTGATATAGCACGACTAGAGGCTGACATGAATGATTCCAGCTAAATTTCCGAATGGCGCGTATTTTAACAATTAACTCTCTTCCTGACTACCCATAAAAGAGGCACAGCGAACAATTGTATAACCACTGAAAAAATAACCAACGCAGGAATAGAAATATCGTAGAGCACACCCATCAAAAAACTACCCAAAAACCAAGAAACACCAAACCCCATATTAAAAATTCCATAGGCAGAACCACGCTTATTTTTCGGTACCATATTCGCGACAATGGCACGCATTAATGATTCATGTGCACCCATACCTACGCTCCACAGTATCACACCGATTAAAATAAAAATAAAATTCCCAAAAAACACCATCGGCGCAAAGAAGCACGAAATAATAGTTGCGACAATCAAAACAGCAAACCCTTTACGATCATAAAAATAACCGAACAAGGGCGCTGTTAAAACATTCACGCCCATCGCAATTGAATATGAAACCGGAATCCAGATGGGTGATAACACCGCTTTCTTTTGAAAATGGTACGCTATTAATGGAAAGTCAGCATATCCCGCCGCAATGAATGACGCACCCACCAAATAAATCCAGAAAGAAGAATTCATTCCTTTGGTTTCTAAATTATTATATTCAACTTCCAACGCTTCCGGATGCGGATAAACCCAACGTGAAAATGCAAGCACCGCTAACGTTAAGAGCGCAGGAATTAAAAGAATTGCAAAACTTTGTTGATAACCACCCTTAAAATATAAAACGACAGCCACAATCAAGGGGCCTATCATGGCACCCACTTGATCCAATGCTTCGTGCAAACCAAACACCCACCCCATTCCAATCTTTTGCCCAGCATGGGAAAGCATCGCATCACGTGATGGCACTCTAATCGCTTTACCCAGACGTTCAGCTATCATTAAAATAGCCGCTACCCACCAATGTCCTGCTAATGCTAACAAGGGAACGGCTAACACATTACACGTGTAACCTATGATGGTAATCGTCCAGTATTTACCGGTTTTATCCGCAAGCAAACCAGAGACTAAACGCATTGCATAGCCAATCAATTCACTGAAACCTGCGATAAAACCAACTACCGCTGCATTTGCTCCAAGTATTGCTAAATAAGGACCTGTAATACTGCGCGCGCCTTCGTAAGTCATGTCAGCAAATAGACTAACAATGCCTAGCAGAATAACAAACTTAAATGCTGACTGTTCGCTCAGGTCTGAGAAACTTCTCATAGTGTTTTACCTCCTTCTGTATACACAATATGCGTAGATCATTAGCACCCTCACCCCTACCCCTCTCCCACAGAAGAGCACTGTGGGAGAGGGGAATTAATATATGCAACGCTAGTATCTACATCTCTATCGCCATCCCTGCGCCCACATAATGATTAAAACCACCGAGCTGACCAGTCACTCGTTGGCCCACTTCGAAATCGACTGCAAGATTTGGCAGCGGGAGATACAAAATACCCCCATCGACATTATAGCCGCCACCCTGCCCTGGCCCAGTTTTACTTTGGCCATACGCTTCACCATAAAAATTCACTTTTGGATTTAACACATACGTTAAAACAAGATCAGGATTCACACTTGTAAAATGTTGGCCGCCATTGAGGCTAGATTGCGCTTGTGTACTGGCACCTAACATAAATGACAAACTAAACGTTGGATTAAACGTATAATTGACAATACCATTCACTGCAACACCCATACTCTGACTGCCAAATGCAGCACTACCACTTGGCAATGTAAAAAGACTTTCAACAGCAGCTAACCACGTTTTGGTATAACCTATTTCGTGTTTTATACCGATGGCTGTAGCACTTAATCCTGAGTGTGGTGTTACCGATTGATGATTGTAATTCGGTAATAATAAAACAAGTTCATTATTAGCAGGCAAACCTAATCGAAATTCAGCTTCTGGGAAATTTTGTTGAGACGCTGCTGACTGTGTGAGTTTTTGATATTGATATCCTAATTCCAGAACAGATTTTTTGGAAGGAACAACACAAGCACTATCACCCACCGTAGGTCTGTCAACAATATTCAGTAATCCGGAATCGCCACCACAAGGATCATCCACTGTGTCTGCGAACAGATTACTTGTCATTCCATAGCTAATAATAACAATCCAGAATAATTTCCCTACTTTCTGAGAGAGCATGAAATTTCCTACTCTGAATTCATTGGAATAATAATTCGAAAATTAATTTTTAATTTCCCGGATATAAATTTGTTACATTCTGCCAATTAACAGATCCAGACCCTGAAGGCGTAACGTATACCGCATAAACTTTATTAGTTGCAGACGTAGGATCAGGCGTAACAAAAATATTTTGTACTGTTGATATTAGGCCTCCATAGACATAACCAACCAAGGTTGATGAATTCTGTGGTAGCTGATCTAACTGTAAGATACTTCGACTATCATAATTATTAGCAACCGGTATGAAATGCGCTGCTAACCCCATATACAAACAAGATGGAAGTGGTTGGCCACTACACATGGGTTGTAGGTTTGCATATTCCTGCACATTACCAGACCCATCCGAACTAATTAAATCCAGGATATTTCCATAAGGCGTCGTCGTATCATTGACTAAGCCACTAGCTCCCCAGTACAAGTTACTCAGACCCGAAAAAGTTGCCACATACGTCGTGTTGGCATTTGCACTATACATGGGTAAGCTGGGTGACAAATACTGATTAGCCTGCTGATTAATAAAATTACTATTTGCTTGGATATTTGCACTAAAATTAATGCCATTCGTCCACACAAACGCATTGATACCCGGTGTAAATGGGCCACCCATAGCAAATAAGGTTTGCGTACTACCCGACATAAACGGAACCAATGTATAATCGCGTCTTCGCCACCCAGAACCATCCAGATCACCGTGTGTGACAGTATTCACAATCGAAATAGATGAAAGTGTTGGATCAGCACTAAATTGATAAATACTATTCGTGTAAGTCTGTGTTGGCACACAATAATTACTACCCTCACAATCTTGACCAAACGTTAAATAAAAATAATTACCAATCTTACCTAATTGACCACCCGTTACCTGAAACTGAGGAATGCTGGTGTTATACGTCACAAACGAGGCTAAATTGGTATTATTATTGATGATGGCATTAATCATGCCAGGGACATTGATGGCCGTGATGGTATTCAAGGTAGTCCAAACAACATTATCTGGCGTATAAAATCCACCAATAATATATAAAGTATCGCCATCTTGTAGAAATTGGTTGTCTGAACTAGTTAATTGTTTTTTTACCGCAACAGGCAAATTAGTGCTACTCACACTCATAGAATATATTTGTGCTGTGCTCGGATTATAAACATAAATACTGGTGATAAAATCTCTATTAAAATCGTGAAAACCGCCCGTTGAACCACTCAAAATTAGCCAATTTCCCGCACTTGCTGCCACCACCGGATCACGCAACGCGGGTAATGCACTACTATTAACAGGTACTAATGTAATACTTGGCAAACCGGTTGTTACTGTCACATTTATAGGATATTGCACACCATCAGCACTAGGCTTAGCCCACTCTTTGAGTGCAGTTGATATGGTTTGCGTTGTCGATGGTTTCAATGACAATTGAATCGTACAAGACTGCCCGGGCCCTAACAAATTGCCGCACGTCGATGATGATATCGACAACCCACTACCACTTGGAAAGCTACTCTGATCAACCACAGTGACACTGACTCTGGACGCGATATTAGTGACTGTAAAAGTAGCTGTCGTACTCGATGTCGCCGTCACTGTAGCAGGAAAAGGCGTCGTAGCCGCGATAGAAATCAAATGGGCATGGGCTGCCATCGGGAAATAGAGGATTAAACTTAAAATACAATTCTTCCATCCTTGCTGCAGCCTCAACATCTGATTTCTTCCTTAAAATAAATGGGTATAACTAAGATAGAGATCATTCGTCTTAAACAATCCAGTGTTGAGTTGATAAGGGTATACTGAGCCGCGTGTTCCAAATGCTGTTGTGCCCAAATTGACATAGCGATACCCCACTGAAATCCTCTCTTTTGGAAAATCCGATACAGAGCCTGCAAAATTAAATGCGGCACTGACGCCCAACCCTGCTTGGTAAGCAAAATTAACGTTAGTTTGTGATTGAAAAGGCGGTAATGCTACAAAACCCGTACTGGTAACAGGCGTTTCTGTGTATCCAGTCAAGCTATTCCTAGCTGTGCCTGCACCAAAATTTATAAAAGGGGATAACTTCCATAGCATCCAGGTAAATTGTATTTCTGCCATCACACGCGAGCTGTTGATACGATAACTATAATTATAAAGCGTGCTGCTAGGATCGCCTTGCGCTGTCTCAATCAACTGTCCATTGTATCCATAATCAGCTAGATTTGTATAAACACCCAAGCCAAGCGCAATAGCTGGTTGCCAATTTGCGCCTGTGAATTCATAACCGCCGTTTACACTAAATACGGGTGTCGATGCACGATTACTATTGAGTGGATAAGCATCCGTTATGGTCGCACCACTTAAATAAGCAATTTGAGGATAACTATTACCTAACTTTGCAAAACTGGCTCCGAGTGATGAGCCAATATACATATGCCCAGACGCTGCAACTGCCGGAATAGAAAAAAACAACCCTAATAAAAAATAGCATACTCTTTTTTTGCCGCCAAATGTGGGCATGGAAAATATTTCCTATGAAAGTCCCGCATGATTTAAAAACAATCCTCACAAGTAGCTGGTGGTGTTAAATCAAATCGATAAATTACCCCAAGGCCTAGCTCGTTCGACTTGGGCGCACCAAGATTCGGCATGGCGCTGCTATAGGCTGTGTAAATATACTCACCGCGTAAATCCCAATTTTTAGTCAGCCCTGTTTGCAAGCCAAAACCGGCTTGATACCCTGTTTTCATAACCTTTGGACTTGAAAAACTTGAACTCATCGCACCAAGACGTAAATACCCCAGCAACTTATCATTAAACATAATACCCGGAAGAAGACTGGCACCGTAACTACGAGTTGTTTTCGTACTAACACCGCCTTGATTAACAACATTTGACAGTGTCACTGTAGTCGGTATCACAAAAAATTCTGCGGCAAGATAATAATTATCCATCGTGCCTGCATACCCTAGCGCGACTCTCGGACGAATTCCGGAAAAATTACTGTGGGAAGCTGTAGTATTCTGAGCAAGCAGCGTTGGACCAATATAAAGACTACCAGCAAAAACACTCGAACTGAAACACGCCGCTAAAATTGAGCATAACAGTGTTGTCTTTTTCATAAATATCCCTTTAAAAATAAAACATCCTTTTAAAAAAACCAAAATGCACAATACGCAACGCTGTTTAAAGATGGGCTCCAAAATGGCAAGAGGAAATATTTTATATCATGATTATTTGTAAAAATCATCTAATGTGTATCTTATACTTCTACATGCAAGCTAACACCGTGCTGCTTAAAGCCTAATTGCTTATAGAAATCTTGCACGCCCCACTTTAAATTACTGGATAACGCTAATTTATAACAACCTTGTTCAGCACTGATCTTCATTGCTTCTCGCATCATGCGTTTACCAATGCCTTTCCCTTGATACTCAGGATCGACAATTACCGAATCAATAATCGCAGATGGTGTTCCTTCGTGTACAATGTTATCCATGATAAGTAATGTGAATGAAGCGATGATGCTCTCGCCGTGCTTAGCAAGATAAATGATATAACTTGGGTAGCGCGCCATTTTGTCAAACATGGCTTCGGCTTTAGCGAGTGACATCACTTTTGTTTTATCTGTTTCAAAGTGCGTATAAAGTTCTAATATGCGGGGTAAATCTTCTTTGGTTGCTTTGTGAAAAGAAATGGTTTCCATCATGATTTTTTTACTCGCAAACAAAAATGGGTGTAGAATACCCATTTTGAAATAAACGCAACTACTCACTGCCATTAAGTTAAGAACCGTAGGGTGGACAAAGCGCAGCGTGTCCACCCTACGGTTCTTAATTTAATGACGGGTGAGTAGTTGCAAATAAACTATTATCTTCTCTTACCATTACCAGTACGTCTTTCTTGTAGTTGACCATGATGTGCTGGCGCATGATGCGATTGTGTTTGCGCTGACTGTTGAGTATAGAGTTTTTGTTGCACCAGCTTATTTTGCTCATATGCGGTTTTACGATCTTGTTGCTCTTGTTGCTTTTGCTGTCTTGTTTGATCTTCCAATTGCTTAAGATTATCAGCAAAGAGCTGTGGATCACATCCTAACTGGACCATTACCGCCGTTGTCGTTGCCTTTACTAGCTTTGATTGAGTTGTCATCTTGATTTACCTCTATTTGAAATTTGTTTGCAACTGTTAACAAGCGCGAACTTTAACCATTTTAGCCGGACAAGGCAACACAAATATTCATCATTTTTATATGTAGGGACTTAAAAGTAACCAATAAGAAACCCTCAAACAGGCAGTACATTTGCTGCAAAATACCCACGATTCACAATATTTCCCGCTGGACTGTATTCACAAACCCAAAACTTCCCTGGCGTACCATGTTTGCCATTACAAATCGCATAACCACAACCCAATCTCTTGCTTGATCGCCAAACTAATTGAGTAAAGTGACCTGTGCGACTCGAAAACCCTGGGCGCCAATACGAATAAGCATTTTTCTCAACATACCACGCACTAACCGCTGCAGAAATGGAGGCATAACCTGCCGCCAGATTCTCACCATAATGCGAATGAGAATGTTGAAATCGACACTTGCGAGCGTAATTTTCTGCGTAGGCAGCGAGCTTACTATCCCAAACCAAATTAGGCGCATGATGCATAGCACGATATTGATTATGAATGGATAATGCATCTGGTTCGTTGATATATTGTCTTGGTACAACTGGCTGCTCCACCAACGCACAACTTGCTGTATTGATTAGAACTCCTATTATTGCTACCCACTTTTTCATATTAACTCTCTTCAAATTGTTCTCTACATTTTAAAATTACTTGTGTCGGTTGATTCCGCTCATCCACATAAACAACTTTCTGTTCGACAGTCATTGCCTCCGTGCGTGTCATCTGTTCTAGCACCAAAATAATAACGTTATCATTTGGCTGAAACAAACGCGCAGGACAACCGTTTAAACAAATCTCCCCTTTGCCTCGCGTACCTGGAATGGCATACGTTTCCCAATGAACGGCATTGGCTAAGCTATTAATATGCAGCAATTGAAAAGGTAAAATCCCTGCCGCCTCCATTAACACCGGATCAATTGTCACACTACCCTCATAATCCAAGCGCGCTGCAGTTACTCGCACACTGTGCAATTTACCCGTGCATACAGTAATCGTCATAGAAGCTCCTTTCATTCCGTTAGGTGCAGCATTATAATAGAAGTTTTCTCTGGAGTTCAATTCATGCTAAATATCAAATCAATAGGGACATTGATTATCGCAGCGTCCATAACAGCAAATACAGCGTATGCTACTGATACAGCTACAAAAACCTATAAATTGACAGACCTCAAGCGCGTGGTGGCTAATCACGAGAATTGCAAACCAATCTACACAGCTCTCCAAAAATTAGCCGATGACACCATTACCTTACACTTCACTAAAGGTGCTGAACAGTCGAGCTTTACAATCGGCGATGGCAACGGTAAAACCACTAATCACACCTATAAAATTTTAAAACAAGAAATAAAAAACAATACCGTCAATCGTGTTGGCGCCGGTTCATTTGAAATTGCTAATAAAAAAATTGAGTACATTATTGAAATTGCCGCCGATCTCAATAAGAAAGATTTTAAGTATGCCTACCCAATGATTTTATCCGGTGAAAACGCACATTGCTTTTATACCGCTTTGCTTAATCCAAGTGCTGACACTGTTAAATCATTTCAAAAAAATATTCAGTCTGGTTTAGCAGAAAAGGGCTCTGACTTAACAGGAAATTAATGTATGGAATACCGCCGCGCACAATCTAACGACTACGATAATATTGTGGCACTACAAAATCAGAATTTAATTTCTGTCGTCAGCGCCGCAGAAAAATCCAATGGCTTTTTAGCAACGGCTTTTTCTGTAGAACAATTTATAAAAATGAATAATGAAATGTGCGTGGTGGTTTGTTACGATGACAATTATTTATGTGGTTATTTAGGCTCTAGCCCCGTTGATTTTAATTTATCATTACAAATTCCTGCTGAAATGGTAAAACGTCTCAAGCAAATTCATTACCACGGGGAGCTTATGACAACAGAATCCTGTTACATAGCCAGCCCTGTTTGCATTGACAAACCTTATCGAAATCAAGGAATTTATTTAGGGCTTTGTCAAGAATTAGCAAAATATATCCCCCCAAAATACGACTTTGCATTAACACTGATTGCTGACGACAATAAACGCTCCCTACATGCCACCATACAGTTTGGATTTGAAGTGATTGATCAATTCACTGCAAATAATACACTTTTTCATACGCTGATTTGCTCCATGTCTACATTTCGAAAAACATTTTGTGAGAATGCATAGCTCGTGAAAACATCCTCGATATTGAACACCATTGGCAACACACCACTCGTTGCACTTAAAAATTCGTCTACAGGCAACGCAAACTTATTTGCAAAACTTGAAATGTTTAATCCGACCTATAGCATTAAAGATAGAATTGTTTCTTACCTGATTGATGAAGCTGAAAAACAAGGATTATTAATACCCGGGATGACATTAATTGAAGCTACATCAGGCAATACAGGTGCCGCCCTTGCTATGATTGGCGCACAAAAAAAATATCCTGTTATTTTAACAACACCGGCAAAAACCAGTCCGGAAAAAATTATTTTAATGAAAGCTTACGGTGCTGATGTCAGAATCAGCCCAGCCTCTACTACAAAAAACGATTCGAATCACTACGTAACAGCAGCCAAAACACTTCATCAGTCACTACCACATTCTTTCTTGCTAGATCAGTATAACAATCCTGCTAATATTGCAGCACACTATCGTTTTACGGGCCCCGAAATTTGGGAACAAATGCACGGAAAAATTGACTACCTCATCGCCTGCGGCAGTTCTGGGGGCACCATTACCGGTGTGGGCCGCTTTTTAAAGGAACGTAATCCTCACATTAAAATTATCATGCCAGATCCAATTGGATCTGTTTATTATGATTATTTTAAAACGGGGAAAATTCATGATAATCACATTAAACCATACAAATTAGAAGGCGCTGGCAAAGATTCGATTTGCCAATGCATGGATTTCTCCATCATTGATGATATCATTCAAATTACCGATGAGAACGCTTATCATGCAATGACACAGCTTGTGACACAGGAAGGAATTTTCGCGGGTGGAAGCTCAGGGGCTGCGTTTTATGCCGCATGCACGCTAGCCAATATATTAAAAAAACCAGCTAACATTGTCATTATATTCCCAGACTCTGGATTAAAATATTTATCTTCGTTAAAGCAATAAAAGGAAATCTATTTATGTCAGTAACACCCAGTGAAGAAAAAGAGGCAAAACATCAGCAAGAACAAGAAGCCAAACCAATCAATCTAGGTAACTCTTCAGCCATCATTGCTACAAATTTAAATTTTATCCCGGCGGCTTCATCGCCATATGATAACGACTTAGAACCTGAATCAAAACCAGAACCCGCGCCAGTACAACTAGCAAGTCAACGAATTTCTCGCGCGTTTCTCACTACGTTTGGAGCTATGGCAAACCCGACATATGAAGATGCAATAGACAGCATGTTTTCTGATAACACCATTCAAACTATAGGTGATCTGCGCAGCTTGGTTGACCATTTACCACGCCATATCGATTATATTTATAATCACATAAGAACATCACAGCAGTTTACATCAAGCGACAGAGAAGAGTTGCGACAGATTTTTCCTGATCACCATGAAAATATTGCCAGCGATTTTTCATCCCCATCTGATCATAGAAACAGGATTTGAAAGTGACAAGATAAGTTGTCATGCCAGCATGGTTTCGCTGGCATGATCAGGGTTTTATTAGTAAGGGCAAACTCGTCGTCCATGTCGCCACCCACAATGTCTATAGCCATGATGGTAACAAACTTGATGGCCGCTATGATGATAGCCATGTTCCCAATGCGGCGGCACCCAAACACAACGTGCTTGTGCACTACTGGCCATGACGCTGATTGATACTGCAAAAACCAATACAAACAACCAATTAGAAAGCAATTTTTTCATAAAATCCCTCCTCACCGTAATTGTGTGTATTTAAGTATAGCCCATAAAATTAATCATGCCCTTTTGTCTTATCAGTTGCTTTATCTGATACTCGCTCACACGATTCTTTACCCAGTTTATCGTCACCCAAGTAAACCCAATATCCACTCATCGTTTTTTTATCATCTGATAAATGATATTGTTCTAGTCCGGTATTTTTAATATTTTTTTTATCTTGAAAAACTACAGACATCAGTACTGGATCATATTGACCGCCCGTACCAAGCGAACGCTCACCCGTGTCATAATCCATTTCTAATCGATAAACAGGACCTTGCTGTTTAACGATCACTGTACCTGAATAATTTGCATTAATATAAGGATCATATCCATGACAGCGATACGTACCCAAAAATTCGGCGGCGGCGTAGGTAAACGAAGACAATAAAAATAATGAAATTGCTAATAATAAGGATTTCATAGTATTCCTTTAGTATAAATATCAACAGATCCTAGATCATACTTGAAATTTTAACTAGAAATAAAGCTTTTCGCTAAATTTAGTATGTTAAAATTCATCGGTAATGCGCAAAAAAAAGCGGTACGAACGTTTTTTGGAAACATTTAAAATTAACGATGGAAAAACTGTCATTAAACTATCTGTGTTCCAATTAATATCACCAACAATAAACATGTGTAATAAATGATCATGTTTACCGAAAAAAACATCAAAAAAATTCCACGTTTTCCAATTAAGCTGCTTAAATCTACTATACTCAACTTATACAAATAACTAACGAAGGAGTGGTTTTATGCGCCAACTACATCTTTTAATCCGACATCTTTGCACGCTCTCTGTGGTAACATTATTAACATCTTGTGCAGCGCATCACGCACAAGACATGCAACAAGCAGAGAATGATAATGGGATTGTCACTAACAACCCGCGCTTCTCTCAGGATTTTTCAGCGCGCCTACCACAGCACATCAACACCGATGGCAAAAAAATGGTGTTAGTGGATCCCAATGTCCATGCCTGGGGCGCTTACGCACCCGATGGCAACTTAATCCGAGCTGGTATAGCAACTGCTGGCGGCCCCAGCTGTCCACCAGATGCGGATCAAGAAGATTGCCATACAGGAATTGGAACCTTTCGTATAACGTCTCTGGGTGGTGAAGGCTGCTACTCGAAAAAATATCCTCGCCCACATGGCGGCGGTTTAATGCCTTATTGCATGTACTTTAATAATGGACAAGCACTACATGGCTCACCAGACAATATCGTCATTGAAGATAATGTTAGCCATGGCTGTGTGCGTATGCGTATTCCAGATGCTGAATGGATGCGAAATAACTTTGCTCAGGTTGGTACGCGGGTTGTTGTGAAAGCTTACTAATTAAGAAATAAACTACCGCTACTGTAGTACAACCAGTAGCGGTAGCTTTTTATGGACGCAAAGCAAATCGCGCAACTTGCCGCTGCATTTGCCACAAACAAATTTCATCTTGCGAAGCCAACGGCTGATTAGTATAAGGAACAGTTTGTAAATAAGGTACTGGACCAAACTCCGGTGTCAATGTCGAAAATGCTCGCCCTGCTTTGTGTTGCGCATCCCAAATCATATCCCACCAACGTTCATGTGCATCCACATACAATTGGTATTCGGGCGCGCGTGGATCCGGCACTTGCGGTCCTTGTTCATACCCTACGCGCGCATGCACATGCAAACAACGTTCAGCACACAGTCGTAATATATCCTCTTCATCAAGGAGTCTTTCACACACGGTGACCCAATGACTGTAATCACAACATAATTTCAAATCTGGAAATTCTAATAACACATCTCGCGTAATCCAGGGATTGAAAAACGTACGGCTGCGATGTGTTTCATGGGCAATAGGAATGCCAACTGCTTTTTCAATTTTTAACGCTGCACGATAAAACTCACTGGCTTCGGATCGAGAAAATGCATCACGTCCGCTATGCGCATTGATTAATAATGGGTTAGCGATGGCAACGTCTTCAACTTGTTCTCGAAAAGATTGAACCTGTTCAGCAACCGTTTTTCCGTGAGTAAAAATCATGGGGATCCATTGCATAGTCAATTCTTTTATTAAAGAAATTAATTTTTCTTTGGGTTCAGCTGAATAAAGTAAACTTACCTCAATGGCTTCATAACCTTGTTCATGGAATTTTTTGAAGGCGGTCCGATATGGCTCTGTCACACCCCAAAGATGACGAACGGGTAATAATTTCAAGATGTTTCTCCTCTGGTTTCGAAATTATAGCAGCATAAAATTTTTTAGTTATGCCGTCGATGTGCCAAATTAAAAATCTGCACATGAGCCTCAGGAAGATCATGCTTTGGAAACTCCTGTTTTTTATCCAGCGCTAAAATATAAACCTGTAACTGAACTGAAATAGGCGAAACACTCTTCACATCAACCTCATAGAAATTCAGTGTTTTTTTAATTTCATGCTTAATACCATCCTGATGACAATAAGGAGTGTAAGTACCTGCCGTTACCTTTTGGTCTTTACCAATAGGACATTGCACAGTAAAAATAGCCGGTTGAGCATAAGTGGCATCCTCATAAAAATTTCCACCTCTGGTTTGAACTAAAACATAATGCCGCGCATCGTCTTCGGTAAGAAATAATTTCACCGTTCCTCGCAGAGGAAAAGAAAGCAAAAGTTCTTCTGGCTTTATATCATCATCTTCTCTTAAATAGATCTCAAAAATATCCGGTTTATTGAACGTCTCAAATGCAGTTTTCCGAATACACACCGGATTACCTACCATATAGTAGTTTGTTGGTGATGGAGACTGTGCGCATTGACCAACAGAGGATTGCACTACGGCTACTGACTCTTGCTCATCTTCCTCAACATCACTACTCGTCCCGCTGCCCTCGATTCTTAATAACTTCCCAAACTGCTCTTTATCCTTGCCTCTCCCAAATAGTCTAAACATAGCAATACACTCCCTGTCATTGCGTCTACTCTAGTATAGAAATTAGGGATTTTCTATCAGAAAAAAGATGGGCAAAAATAATTCAGCGCCGAGATATCCATCAGCTTTTCTTGCGAATTATAGAATATTAGGCATAATTCCATCATCAACAAGGCATGGAGAATACAATGCATCATCCAACAATTCACATCTGCCAACATCCGCTTTTACAGCATAACTTAGCTATCATTCGTGATAAAAATTCGAATAGAGAACAATTTAGAGCAGCGATCAACAAAGTCACGCAATATATTTTACATAACGCCACAGGTAATCTACCGCTAACAAGTAAAATAATTACAACACCACTCACTGAAACAGAAGCTCGCGTACTGGATTCCTCTGTTCCAATTATTATTAGTCCTGTCATGCGAGCAGGACTTGCCATGGCTGATGTGATGATGGACCTGATTCCTTCAGCGAGTGTTTATCATCTCGGCTTGTACCGTGACGAAAAAACTTACCAGCCCATCACCTATTACAACAAACTACATAGTAATCTTGACTATCAAAACGCGCGAATTTTTATTTTAGATCCTATGCTTGCTACAGGCGGATCTATACTTGCTGCGCTTAAAATTTTTCAACAATGTGGTGCGATAGAAAAAAATATTACGATCGCTTGCATGATTGCAGCACCCGAGGGTATTCAAGCGGTTTCCCATGCTTTTCCTAACATTACAATGTTTACGGGTGCAGTTGATCAAAAGCTAAATGAAAATGCTTATATTGTGCCAGGCCTAGGCGATGCTGGCGATCGCATTTTTGGAACATTGTAATGAAAAAACTACATCAACATTTATAAAGAGATAAATTAACATGCAAAACTATTTTGATTATTCACCTGAAGTTCGAGATGCTCTCGATGACAACAAACCTGTCCTCGCTCTCGAATCTACCGTGATCACCCACGGCTTGCCTTATCCGCAAAATCTAGAAACAGGTTTAGCATTAGAGCAAATTGCAAGAGAATACAAAGTCACACCGGCAACCATTGCCATTATGAATGGAAAAATCAAAATCGGTTTATCCACACAGGAATTAGAATTTTTGGCACAAGACAAATCGGTTGTCAAAGCCAGTAAACGTGATTTACCCGTAGTACTTAGCCAAAAAATCTCTGCGGGGACCACCGTAGCCGCTACATTATTTTGCGCCGCAGCGGCAGGCATTCGAGTATTCTCTACAGGTGGTATTGGCGGTGTGCATCGCGGTGATGCACAAGATATTTCTGCCGATCTGATCGAACTAGCAAACACACCCGTTGCTGTTGTTTGTGCCGGCGCAAAAGCTATTTTGGATTTACCACGCACGCTAGAATTTTTAGAAACTTACAGCGTACCTGTTGTGGGTTTTCGAACCGATACACTACCTGCATTTTATACGGAAAAAACAAATTATAAACTGCCTATCCGAGTAGATGATATTCCGACTTTAGTCGCTATGTTGAAAATACTATGGCAACTGCATTTTAATTCAGGCATGTTGATCGCCAACCCTATCCCGACGATTGATTCCATTCCCACCGAAATTATAGAACCTGTTATTGCCGCTGCGATTAAAGAAGCCAATGAAAAAGGCATCACGGGTAAAGATATCACGCCGTTTTTATTAAGCGAAGTCGCTTATGCAACCGAAGGCAAGAGCCAACAAGCGAATATTTCTCTCATTAAAAACAATGTTCGCGTCGGTGCAGAGCTGGCATACCATCTAGCTCATCATTAACACTATAAAGGATAAATCGTAGGGTGGACAAAGCGCAGCGTCCACCCTACGTTAGCTTAATTGTGCTATAATATAATCAATATTATCCATAAGTTAAAAACAGCCATGCCCATCCTATTAGGTGATATTTTTAATAAAATCCCCGAAGTACTACTCAAACGTACTGATGAAAATCCATTGCCAAAAACAGCCGCGCTTTCTCGTGAACATCAAGACATCATTGCGGCACTGGATGCTGAATTAAGTGATTACCTCCATGAATTACAGCTCTACCTAAAAAATCCTGGTGACCTTAACGAATTATCACAACTCTTAACGCTTACTGTTTCCGCCAATGAATACGATCATCTCGAACAAGTTGTGAAAAAATTATATGAAGCAGACTGGATTGGCAACGGGAAAAAAGCCTCTTCTTTACATCAACTTTATGTGGCATTTTTAAATAAAAAAAATTACCCAGCAGCATTACTCCACGAAAAAAGCCAAGCCGAGGCAAAAATAACAGCTTATGAGCTAAAACTAAAAGAAAGCTTTACCAACAAAGTCGCAAAAGAATATAAAAAAGAAATGGCTGAAATAGATGAATTAATTCGAGCAACAAACTCAATACAGGCACAAGAAGTTGCGGGATTTATTAACATCTTTCAACCTATACCAAATGAATTACTCTTGTTATTAGACCAACAACCTATACCAAAACTTAACGAATTGACCGAGCCACAGCAAACTATCATCAAACATACCATCAAGCTTATTGGCGCCGAATTAATTAATTTAACGAGAGCAATAGCTTCGCATTTACACTTCGAGGAAGGTGCCAACCCTGATCAGATATTAATAGCAACAGCAGAAGTACTACGTTCACAACAATTCGATTCACTCCAAACAATCGTCAATAAATTCATAAATTCTGATTGGTTTGGCATCGGAGAAGATGCTTTTTCACTTGTTAATCTGCATAATGCACTGACATTGAGAGAAGCCATTAACGAGGGGAAACAATTATCATTGCAAGATACAAAACAAGACCTTGAACAACATGGCATTGAAAAATTATCAGCCAAATTAAAAAATGCATTCTATTCAGGTATTGAAACAAACTCCGAAATCGAAAAATCAAAACAACGAATAGTGAGTATTGAGCATTTATTTCAAGCTGCCGAATTAATTAAAAAAATTACCGAACAACCTAGCATTACAAAACAAACTCCAGGATATAAGATACTGCTGCGTTTTGAAGAAAAATTACAAAAAAAGGTCGTTGATCTTGATAAAGAAGAAAAAAACAAAAATCAATCTGATAATGATTATGAGCAATACAACAAAAACAAACAAGACAAAAGATTCGTTCTTTCTGCTATGCTACGACAAATTCATTTATTCAAAACACACGCATTATCTTTTGAAGAATTACTTGCAAGCATAGAAAGCTTTCAAGCTGAGGCAAAGAAATTTGAACATACCAGCAAATTAAAATCTTTTCTCAATGAAAGATTCGAAAACTTATTCACTGTTGATACAAAACAACTACTCGATGATTTTTACAAAGAATTAAGTAAATCGGGTTTTCAAAAAAATAATTCGTAGGGTGGACAAAACGCAGCGTGTCCACCCTACTTTTCTATGCTAACATTATCCATCCTTTCTATACTCATTTGTGAAGAACAGATACTATGATCTCGACATTTTTCAAATTAAAGCAAAATAAAACCACCGTAAAAACAGAAATATTAGCGGGTTTATCCACTTTTCTAGCCATGTCATATATTATTTTCATTAACCCGTCTATCCTTGCATTAACAGGCATGGATGCGGGTGCTGTGTTTGTCACAACGTGTTTATCGGCTGCAATTGGTTCAGCCTTGATGGGATTGCTTGCAAATTATCCGATTGCATTAGCACCGGGCATGGCACTTAATGCGTATTTTGCTTATGGCGTTGTACTAGGGTCAGGCTATTCGTGGCAAGTTGCATTAGGGTCTGTCTTTATTTCTGGTTTAATTTTTTTGGCGTTAAGCATTCTCCCTATTCGTGAATACATCGTGAATAGCATTCCTAAATCATTAAAATTAGCCATTGTGGCTGGGATTGGCTTTTTTCTTTGTATTCTTGGTTTTAAAAACGCGGGGATTATTACAGGCAATAGCGCAACACTCGTCGCACTAGCTGATTTACATCAACCTACTACACTATTAGCTATTCTGGGATTCTTTCTTATCGTTGGCTTAGAATCATTAGGATTTACCAGTGCCATCATTGTCAGCATTTTAACAACTACCACACTCAGCATTTTGCTAGGGTATACCCATTTTGTGGGTATTTTTTCCTTACCACCCAGCATCATGCCAACCCTCATGCAAATGGATATTAAAGGCGCTTTAAACGTCGGTTTATTTACCATTGTGTTTGCATTCTTATTTGTAGATTTATTCGATAATACAGGTACCTTAATTGGTATTGCTTATCGTGCTGGCTTGATGGATAAAAAAGGCAAACTGCCCCGCATTAATCGCGCCCTGATTGCAGACAGTACCGCCGCGATTGTCGGTGCCGTATTAGGAACATCAACAACAACCAGTTACTTAGAAAGCGCTGTCGGTGTCAAAGTCGGTGGTCGCACCGGTTTAACTGCTGTTGTTGTAGCATGCTTGTTTTTACTCGCCATGTTTTTATCACCGTTAGCAAAAGCAATTCCTATTTATGCAACTGCACCTGCACTCGTCTATGTTGCTTGTTTAATGGCACGCGCTCTTACTGAAATAGACTGGGAAGATGCGACTGAATACGCTCCCGCTATCATTACTGCTATTATCATGCCGCTGACTTTTTCTGTTGCGGAAGGAATTTCATTTGGATTTATTTCGTATGCAGCCATCAAAGCAATCAGTGGTCGATTTAAGGATTTGAATGCAGCAGTTGTGATATTAGCAATCTTATTTGTTTTAAAATATATTTTTATTCATCACTAAATCGTAGGGTGGACAAAGCGCAGCGTGTCCACCCTACAATTCTCTAACTATATCGCCTAATAGCATCAATTGTTAACCCTAACCCTACACTACCAAACGCATCACCCTGCACGACTTCTGCCTGTGGAAATAACGCATTGATTTTTTCGCGAATGATAGGAATCTTTGTCGAACCACCTGTATAAAACAAAGCGTTAATATCAGAAACGGCAACACCTGAATCACTGACAGTTTGCTGAACTTTAGCTATTATCTCACTCACTTGATCATGAATCATTTCATTGAATGTTGTGCGTTTAATATTAGTAAAGAGTTGTTCTTCTATAAATGACAAATCCAACGCTAATATTTCTTCATCACTTAAACGCTGCTTACTCGTTTCAACGGTATTAAGAATATGATGACCTGCTCGCATTTTTAATACATGCAGCAATCGAGAAATGAGTTTTTTTTCATAGGCAGCAGTTTGAATCGAACGTAATTGTGATAACGTAGTTGCAGTATAAAGCATATTTAACGTGTGCCACGTCGTTAAATCATGATAATACATCGATGGCACTTCAATATCACAACTGGAACCACGTATTAAACTACCCATTCCTAGCAACGGCATCACCGTTTGCAAACTCATCCGTTGGTCGAAATCCGTACCAGCAATATGAATGCCATTATTTGCTAACACATCTTGCGACCTATCAATGGTATTGATGTTAGGATGCAAACGAATCACTGTAAAATCCGACGTACCGCCACCCATATCGATAATGAGTGCTAATTTTTCTGTTTTTAATGTTGACTCATACGCTAATGCAGCAGCAATCGGTTCATATTGAAATGTCACCGCCTGAAACCCCAATTCCAAGGCTATTTTTTCCAGTGTATTTTGTGCGAGCCGATCTTTCTCTTTATCATGATCATGAAAATAGACAGGCCGTCCTAAGACGGTATGTGTCAGTTCATGCCCCAAGGCTCGCTCGGCTTTATTTTTTATATGATGCATAAAACGTTTTAACACATCCGCGTAGGGAATAGACTCATTAAAAATAACTGTTTTATCTGCCATTAATGAAGAGCCTAGCACAGATTTCAATGCCATCATCAAACGTCCAGGCACACCTTCTAAATAATGATTAACCCCCTCTTGCCCAAACATCCACGTCTCGTTTTCTGTATCACAAAAAATAGCTGAACGAATCGACAGTTTAGCGCCTTCTAGCGCGACTAATTGAGGCAACTGTTGCACGGCAATCCCAATGGTTGAATTACTGGTACCAAAATCCAGTCCACAAAAATTTGGCATAATAAGGCCTCTGAAAAAAATGTAGTATACGGGCTTGCTTGGGAAGTACCGCAGAGGTACTGTTCTTTGATGGTGACACCTTTAAAAGGGCGGCTAATATAACAGAAGCAATATTGAGTTGTAAAGTAGCCCGTATGCAGCGAAGCGTAATACGGGAAAAGTACCAAACCAAACCCCGTATTACGCTTCGCTGCATACGGGCTACTTCTATTTTAACCCTGCCTCTGTACGTATAACTTCATAAATAGCACTCCAGTCTTTATTTTCCATGCCTTCCGCGATTGCTGCCGAGAAACGCCTACTGACCACATTTGCCAACTCGGGTGCCACACACGAGCTTGTGAAAGCTTTTTGAAAAATAGCGACATCCTTCGCACCACCACGCATATCAAAATTCACGTTATCAAAGTCTCTTGCCTTAATTTTATCGATATAAAGCTTAACTGCGGGGTGCGCAAAAATGACGTGTAGCATGCCTTGAATGTAACTAATATCCACATTATTTTTTTCAGAATAGACATACAATTCCGAAATCAACTCAAGTGCCGTCATTAGAATATAATTAACTGATATTTTCATGACATTCGCATTAGCCGGTTTATCACCTATTTCAAGAATATGCTCGGAAAAAGTTTCTAACAGAAATCGACAACGAGAAATACTGCCAGCAGAGCCTGCTACTAAGGTTGTTAACTTGCCCGCACGCGCAACCTTTGGCACACCTAATACATTCGCAGCAATATAATAACTACCGTGCTTGGCATGCAACAATTCAAGTTCATTCGATGTTGCTGGCTGAATAGTGGATGTACCCACATGCACTGCATTTTTTTTCATGCACGGCAAAAACTCTGTTGCAACCTTCAAAACAGCTGCATCATCTAATAAACAAGTCACCACAATATCAGCATCACTCACTGCTTCCACCAAAGAAATAGCCTCTATCGCACCTAACTTAATCAGCTCTTCCGCTTTACCTGCCGTACGGTTATAAACAACCAAAGGCAATTTTCCTTCTAAAATACGGGTAGCAAGCGCACTGCCCATTTTTCCGAGCCCCATCAGTGCAATTTTTTCCATTGGTATCCTATTGTTTTTTAAAAGAATTAATCTCACATAATAAATTAATTTACTAGTTGGATCAATATAGTGATAAATATTTGTCTATTTATCAAATACAAGCTCATGATAGAATCACACTCCTTAATCCACCATGAAAGGGTAAAACATGTTTAAGAAAATATTACTGGGGTCTTGTCTTGCATTATCGAGCCTATCCGCTTGGGCTAATCTCCCCTATTTTCCCATTCAATTTCCACGTGATGAAGCAGCACATCAAGCTGATACACCTTATCCGGTCAGCACCCTGTCCGAATGGTGGTATTACAATGGCAAACTCACCAGCACGAACGGTCGTCACTTCGGGTGCTATCTTAGCTTCAATCGTTATCAGCTTGATTTCAATGGTACTAAAATCGCTGTACCACGCTTTGAAATCCAAATAACCGATATTGATAATAAGGTTGTGTATGGCACTGCAGTAATACCTCAAGCCAGCGACACAGAATTTTCAACCAGTGAATTAAAAATAACATTTAGCAAAGATATTGCATTACAAAAAAATCAAAATACATATGAAATCAATGTCAGCGTACCTTCAAAACAAGGGCCTGAACTGCAACTCACATTGCATTTAACACCGACACGCGATGTTTTACTCGTTAATAAAAATGGCTTAGGTGATATGTGGAGCGGTACTAACTCTTATTATTATTCACAAACACATTTGAACACCACGGGTACAATGGCAATTGGCAATGAAAAATTAACGCTTGATGAAAATAATAGTTTATCGTGGATGGATCATCAATGGGGTGACTTCATCATCATTCCAGGCATCAATCAATGGACATGGTCATCCATTCAATTAGATAATGGCTTAGAAATTAATCTTGATGTCGTTTTAGATCCTACAGATCCAAAATCAAAAAAACCACTACACAGTGATGCAAGTATTGTGATGCCGGATGGTAATCATATCTACACGCATAATGTACAAATTACACCTCACCTTGATCCTAGTTATAAACATCCACTGCGATACAGTATCGAAATACCCGAAATTAATTTACAACTTGAATTAAACTCCTATGTTCCCGGTCAAGATGTGAATGGCATTTCGGAAGGTATTAGTGAAGCAACTGGTTTATTCCAAGGACAAGCCGTGAAAGGACATGCTTACGCCGAGAGCACAGTTGATAATTAATCTTAAGGTCATCCTATGTTACGAAAATTAACGCTGAGTATTTGCTTCGCATTATTCAGCAGCACCGCTTGGGCAAATTTACCTTATCTGCCCATTGAATTTCCACGTGATGAATTTGCTCATTACGAAAATACCCCCTATCCCGTCAACAATATGACAGAATGGTGGTATTACAATAGTCGCTTTACAGCAAAAAATGGTAGAAAATTTGGGTACTATCTCAACTATAGTTATATTCAACTGGATTTATACGGAAAGAAAGTTCAAATCCCTATTTTTATGATTCAAATTACCGATATCGACAACAAAAAAGTGTATGGCAAAACCATCGTACCCAATATAAATGAATCGCATTTCTCTACTACAGCACTAGACTTAGCGTTTGGTAAAGATGTGACAGTGAAAAAAATTCAAAATACCTATTTGTTGGATGGCGTCGTGAACCCAGAAAAATCAGGCGAACCCACATTGCGATTCTCCATTCAAACCACACCCACTATTAACCCATTAATGATCAATGGAACAGGCATGGTAGATATGTGGAATAATACAAATAGCTATTATTATTCTTACACGGATCTTAATACCACGGGTTACATTCAAATCAATGATGAAAAATTTGAAATTGATCCGAAACAAAGTGTAATGTGGATGGATCATCAATGGGGCGATTTCGTTCTCATTCCAGGGCAAGCAACTTGGTTTTTTTCACTTATTCAATTAGATAATGGTATGCGGCTCATTGTTAGTTTACCGTATGATTCTAAGACCAAGCAATATTATGATGGGTATGCCAGCATTGTGATGCCTGACAACACTCGCATTCATACTAAAAATCCGAAACTCAGTGTTAGACTTGAAGCGAGCCAACAGTTTCCACAACATTATGATGTTGAAATTCCAGAAATTAACTTGCGGCTTTCTTTAGACTCTTATGTCGATAATCAAAATATCAATATGATCTCTGAGGCTGCAAGTGCTGCATCAGGATTCTGGAATGGCAACCCAGTGAAAGGCTCTGCGAATGTGGAAAGCACAGTAATTTACAAATAAAACTGACCAAGGCTTGTCTTTCCCGCCTTCGCTGGAAAGACAAACTTGGGATGAACTTGATCCACACTACAATTTTTAGATAGTAAACACCACATCCACAGAAAAACTCTGTGGATTTTTTAAATATCGCTCAACACCAGCAATGTCGTGAATAGATTTCACGGCATTCAGTGCTGCTAAATCAATACTCGCGACACCACTGGATTTAGCAAGGGTAATATTTTCTAAATGGCCATCCGGATATAAAAGCAATTTTATAGTCACAGACCCATCTTGATTATTCGCAATAGCCTCATCTGGATATTGTTGTTCTACGGCAATTGCCGAATGCAATAATTGCAATAGCACGTCATTGTTTTTTTGATCAGCATGAATAACTGCTGTATTAATGGTATTGTGCTGTGGAGATTGTCTAGCTGGAATTGATGAAGTTTCTTTTACATTGATCTGACTCGACCGGTTTAAAACTAACGATACCGGCCTCACCCACAATGTGGGTGAAACATAGTTATGTTCCGCTGAAAAATACAAAACACAACTCAATAGCAACACACTATGCATCAAGAGGGACACAAAAAAACTGCGCTGCATTTTAAAGAATTTAAACATTATGCAAACTCATATTTTACATTCAACGAAAAATTTCGCCCTTCCGCAGGATAAAAAAACTGCGCGGCAAGACTAGGTTGATAAACTGTATAAATAAAATAATCTTTATTAAAAATATTATTAACCCGCAATGACGCAGTAAAATGTTCATAAGTATAATTCACGCTACCATTATACAATGTATAGCCGCCCATTTTACCGGCTATGTTCGTATTATCACTATCAGCATATTCATTGCCGGTATACAATGCTTCGCCATAGAGTTGCCAATGTTCTTTGAAAGCATAATCAATATTTGCCGAAATAATATTTTCTGCAACCAAAGGAATCCGATTTCCTGCATAAATTCCTTGTTGGAATCGCGCATTGACATAACCATAACGACCACCAATAGTCACTCTATGGGTGACTGGCAATTTTTCTGTGACAGAAAAACCCCGTCTTACAGTTCTATCAAAATTGGTATTCACGCCAAATGGATTTTGTGGTGTTTGCAAAGGATCAAATGTAATCTCATCACGTAAGTTTAATTGATATAACGAAAAATCACTCGCTAATTTTTTATATAAAAATTTAATACCCGTCTCATATGAAACACCACGTTGAGTTTTTAATCCATTCACACCCGGCGGTGCATCGGCATTTTCATCCGCTTTAGGGAAGCGATAACTTTCCGCACGCCGCAAATAGGCTTCCATCGCAGACGTTATTTTGGCAGTTATACCGACTGTTGATGCTATTGCTCGATTTAAACTATGGGTAGTTGTCAATACAGACAATTGATTATTTTGCTGCGCACCACGCAATCCTGCCTGAAAGCTCACTCGCGATGACACGGGAAAATTGGCCAAACCAAACATACTATATTCTTGTTGTGTATCCGTCGTGTTACTGAATAACGTATTTAAATGATAGTTATCACTTTGCAACTCTATCCCATTCGTCAATGTGATACCGTGAATCACACCAACGAGTTGTGGTTTAACAAAATAATCCACACGTCCCTGTGAAAATGGTGATGTTAACACCCCATTACCATGCATATCTCGACGTGAGAGATCCGTTTCAAGACGCCAATTTTCTGCATTTTTTTGCTCTTGTTGCACA
>Ga0206815_1011_pt1 | contig 60626 bp, 50 predicted proteins | sample Alteio_BWOrgCont_91_FD_152864 | JGI IMG/M metagenome (GOLD analysis project Ga0206815, IMG submission 152864) | Enriched cells from forest soil in Barre Woods Harvard Forest LTER site, Petersham, Massachusetts, United States -... | ecosystem: Environmental > Terrestrial > Soil > Temperate forest >...
GTTTGGTGATATTCATATGCACGCAGAAGGTGTGATGTTTTACACGAAAGTCAAAACGGTGACGCAACGTTGGTTGCAACAGACAAAAGGCAGTGAGTTTACTATCCCAACACATTAGAAATGGATAAATATTATGATGCAAGTCGGATTTATTGGCTTAGGCCATATGGGAAAACCCATGGCGTTGAATTTGTTACAAGCAGGTTTTGCGGTCAAGGTGTTTGATGTTGTTGAGTCTGCCGTGCAAGAACTCGTTTCACACGGGGCCAAAAATTTCTTCTTTATAAATTCGCATCGCTGATGTGACATTATCAAATAAACTACCACCCATGTAAAAACCCTTCTCATGGCCTTTGGGTTTAAATGCACGACCATCCACCACTAAACTTGCGCCTTCATTTACACCCAAATCAATGTAGGATCTCACACGTTCCCAATGTTGTTGTGAAACCAACGGACCCATTTCAACATCCGGTTGTGTCCCGGGTCCAATTTTCAGTTGTTGCACCCGTGGAATTAATTTTTTTATCAGTGCATCAGCGACGTTATCACCCACCGCCACCGCAACAGAAATCGCCATGCAACGTTCGCCGGCAGAACCATAAGCAGCACCCACAATGGCATCCACCACTTGCTCAATATCTGCATCTGGCATCACAACACCATGATTCTTTGCACCACCAAACGCTTGTACGCGCTTACCGTGTGCTGTACCTGTGTGATAAACAGATTCTGCGATGTGCGTTGAGCCTACAAAACTAATTGTTTTCACATCCGGATGACGTAACAATACATCAACCACTTCTTTATCACCTTGCACGACATTCAACACGCCATCCGGTAAACCCGCTTCTTTTGCTAATTCCGCTAAGCGAATTGCACAGGATGGATCTCTTTCTGACGGTTTTAAAACAAATGTATTCCCAGCGGCAATCGCCATCGGGAACATCCACAAAGGAATCATGGCAGGAAAATTAAATGGCGTAATACCAACGCAGACACCCAGTGGTTGGCGAATGGAATAACAATCAACATCCGTTGCCACATTTTCAGCATAACTACCTTTTAACAAGTTAGGCATACCACAAACAAAATCGACGAGTTCAATACCTCGCTGCACAGAACCGCGTGCATCACTTAGCGTTTTACCGTGTTCTTGTGTCACTAAACGAGCGAGTTCATCGAGATGTTTTTCTAAGAGGGTTTTATATTGGAAAAAAATACGTGCGCGACGTAATGGTGGTGTGGCAGCCCAAGCAGGAAAAGCCGCTTTTGCTGTGGCAATCGCATTTTCAACCGTGGTTTTATCTGCCATGGCAACGTGGCCAATCACATCGCCTGTTGCTGGATTATAGATTGCTTGGATACGTGAATGATCTGAAACTGATCTGCCATTGATAAAATGTACAACTTGATAACTCATAAGAACGGTCCTTTGTTATGTATATAAAAATCGTAAACGTGCCCGCGTGCGTGCCCGTGCCCGTCTTTTTTCTACTAACAACTTAAAAACGGGCACGCACGCGGGCACGTTTACGAAGAGCCACCAATTTTTTATGCATAGACCCTACGGTATTGTAAGCAAATTTCCTACTAACGTCATTAATATGGTATTTTAAAAGAAGTGATTACCCAAGGATGAGTACTATGAACTTATTCCGCAAGAAATCCATTGCATCGATTGCATCTCAGCAAGAGACATTGCGTCGATGCCTCACCGCATTTGATCTGACTTTATTAGGCATAGGCGCTATCATTGGCGCGGGGGTATTTGTTTTAACAGGTATCGCTGCGGCAACCAAAGCAGGGCCCGCTATTTCTTTCTCGTATGTTATCGCTGGTTTCGCCTCCATGTTTGCGGCCTTGGCTTATGCCGAGCTTGCGACCAGTATCGGTGGCTGTGGTAGTGCGTATAATTATTCTTATGTGGTATTTGGTGAATTGATTGCTTGGATTATTGGTTGGGATTTAATTTTAGAATATACCTTGAGTGTGTCAACCGTCGCTATTGGCTGGTCAGGCTATGTGAAAGATGCACTGCTCACGCTGAATATTCATCTACCCGATCACTTACTCAAAAATCCTTTTGATGGTGGGATCATCGATTTACCCGCTTTTTTAATTATTTTTGTCTTGGCTATTTTATTATGTCTCGGTGTAAAACACAGTGCTCGTTTTAATGCTGTCATTGTATTTATAAAACTACTTACGATTGCGGTATTTATTGCTGTTGCCTCGCAACATGTGAAAATCAGTCATTGGAGCCCCTTTTTCCCATTCGGTTGGCACGGTGTGATGCAAGGTGCTGCACTAGTATTTTTTGCCTATATTGGTTTTGATGCACTTTCCACAGCGGCCGAAGAAACCATCAATCCACAACGTAATTTACCCATTGGTATTATTGCTTCTGTAATAATCTGCACGACTATTTATATCGCTGTCGCAGCGCTACTAACGGGTATTGTCTCTTATACAACGCTAAACGTGAAATCACCGGTGGCAGAAGCACTGCTGCAGATAGGCTCTCCCATTGCGTCTGGCATTGTCGCGGCAGGTGCAATCGCTGGGCTAACTACGGTTATGTTAGTCATGTACTATGGCTTAACCCGCATATTTCTTGCTATCACACGCGATGGCTTGTTGCCCAATGTCTTTGCGGATGTCAATGCACAGACTCACACACCGATTAAAATTATTTTAACCAGCGGCATCCTCATCGCATTGATTGCCGGACTCATACCAATCGGGTCAGTCGCCGAACTGGTCAATATTGGGACATTATCTGCGTTTACCCTCGTCTGTGCTGGCGTCATTGTATTACGTAAACGACAACCCATACTCACCAGACCATTTCGGTTACCGTGGAGTCCCCTCATTCCATTATTGGGTGTCATTTTCTGTGTTTATTTAATGGCTAATTTAGCCATTGTGACTTGGATAGGCTTTATCCTCTGGACTACACTAGGACTGATCATTTATTTCACTTATAGCAATAAACGTAGCTTATTGAATAATCAATAAAAATAATAAGTTACCCTAATTTGATTATATTTTATACTTGTGTTACCCGCCTCAATCCCATAGAATGGCCGCATATTATAAGAAACATACAAAACGCGGAATAAAACATGGCTCAAAGTCGGTTCATGCGTGGCTTAAAATGGCTAAAAAAAGCAGCCATTCACACTCATAGAGCGTTACCCGGTGCTGCCAAAGTCGCTGCGATGATGGGGAACGGTGTATTTATTGCCGATAAATGTGCTGGCTGGATTTTGCGTACCAAAGATGGTTTGAGCACACCGTTAGGTATCATTCTTGCTATCACTTTTAGTGCTGGTGCAGCTATCGATAATATCATTGGCCGCGCCTTCGCCATGTATAGACAGGAAAACTCTACAGATATCCCTACCATTCAATCACCCACAGAAGCACAGACTACAGACCCAAAACCGAGTGATATCGCTAGAAATGCCACTTGTTGTTACCCTGGCATTGACCCAGGCTCTTGCACCAAAGACATAGCCTATAAGTTATTACAAATATTCAACCTGCTTTATATGACCAACAGCGGCATGGGTGGATTCTTAAGCGGATTTTCACTCGCTCAGTTAGTTGCTAAAACACCCGGACTCGAATTCGATAGCACATGTGATGCATCACACAGTTCTTACGCAGTAATCTCCATTACCCATATAGCCGCTTTGTATTTAGCGTATAGCTCTATGCTTGCTTTTTTGAAATCAAATCGCGTTCGCATGCGAGAATCCTTTGTTGAATGGATTATCCAGGGACACTGGCGTGAATTTGGCGCGTTAACGTATCTTGAAACGTTTAGCAGTGTCAGTATCAATACTATTGGTATTATTTTTAGTAACAAGCACACCTTAGAACTATTAGAAAAAAATAGTTTGTGTCACCTGAATGCCTCACTACCGACTGAATTTATCCAAACGCAATCGTGGGAAGCAGCTCTATCTAACGTCGCAACAACTTCAGCGAATATGCTACCGCCTATTCATAAACGCCGTATTAACAGAACCAAAAAAGAATTGAATGAACTACTTGAAGACGTGCCTGAATTTAAACCTTGGAAATACATCATTCAAGTAGGCATCGCTCTTTCTGCTTTAGGTACTGCTATCGGTAGTGTTGTTGCAACAGCGAAATTACCCGAATCCATCAATCCAGATTTGCAAGACACCGATATTTCATATCAGTGGTGGATGATAGGGTTGGCAGTGATTGCTGGTTTCTTGACATTGCGTAGTCAACATGCCACCAGCACTGAAAGTTATCTCCAGGAATTGGAAGCGCGAAAAAAAATAAACCGCGTTATTTCAAATACCAATCTACAGGCGTTGCTGCTTGATGGAAGTCAGGAAGACCAGCCTCCACTGACTCTCACTGTTGACTCGATGACAAATCAATCAGATGACAATGTACCTGATATAACTATGCTTGCTAATTCAGCAGATCATATCGTTCCTAATGCATCGCCATTCGGTGCGATTGTTATTCATAGTACCGACAGACTTTCAACGTCACCGAGTGCAACTCTATTTGGCGCAACTAATCCAGCAAATCCGAATGCGGTTGGTATTCAAAAAGAGCCGGCCATACGACAACAATTAGCTGGTAAATTCAGCCTATAGAAATCGTAGGGTGGACAAAGTACCGCGTGTCCACCGGCATTTGCGTAAATCAATAAGTTATTTATTTCTACTAGAGAATGCAACATTGACTTTTGATTGTGAGGGCCGCTTCAGAAACCCGGAAATAAATTGTCCCACAGCAATTAGCTTTTCAAGATCAACACCTGTCTCAATCCCCATTCCATTTAACATATATAACACATCTTCGCTCGCCACATTGCCAGAAGCACCTTTCGCATAAGGACAGCCACCTAATCCCGATACGGAACTATCAATCACACTCACACCGTGCTCTAGCGCCACATAAATATTTGCTAATGCTTGCCCGTAAGTATCATGAAAATGCACCGCGAGTTTTTCAACCGGAATCTTTTTCATGACTGTTTCAAGCATGGCAGCTGTTTTTTTCGGTGTACCCACACCAATCGTGTCACCGAGAGAAATTTCATAACAACCTAACTGAATCAGTTTCTCGGCAAGATCGGCAACAGCATGCGGGGAAATATCACCTTCATAAGGACAACCTAACACACAGGAAATATAACCACGCACACGTAAATTATGTTTTTTTGCAACGGGCATCAATTCCGCAATACGTGCTAAACTTTCTGCTACCGTACAATTCGTATTACGTTGGCTAAATTTTTCAGAAGGAGTGCAAAATAAAGCGATTTCTTTTACATCGACAGTTAATGCACGTTCCAATCCTGTCAAATTAGGAATTAATACGGGATAACTGATATGCGCTTTTTGATTAATTTTTGAGAACACCTCGTGATTATCGGCAAGCTGAGGTACCCATTTAGGCGAAACAAAACTGGTGGTTTCAATGACTGATAATCCTGTTGCAGAAAGTCGATTAATAAATTCAATTTTCACATCGGTTGGAATAGTCATGGCTTCGTTTTGTAAACCATCCCGCGGGCCGACTTCGACTAGTTTGACTTTGGTTGGGAATGGCATGATAACTCCGCAGTATATTGGTGGACACGCTGCGCTTTGTCCACCAGAATTTATTAATTATTTTCCTACAAACTCTGCCTGGCGTTTTTCGTTAAACGCTAGAATACCTTCTTCACGATCTTTTGTTGGGAGCAAACCATTATAGGCTTCTAGTTCATAAGCAAAGCCGGATTTCAAATCCATATGCTGCGACATATTTAAGGCTTTTTTCGCTTGCTGCACCGCTAATGGGGCATTTGCAGAAATTTTATGTGCGGTTAGTAATACCTCTGTCAGCAATTGATCGGGTTCACACACTTTATTAACAATACCCCATTCAAATGCTTGCAGAGCGAAAAAACTATCTGCCGTATAAGTTAATTCTTTTGCACGACGCAAGCCCGCCGCACGCGGTAAATTTTGTGTGCCTAATGCACCAGGCATAATACCAATCTTCACTTCAGACTGTGCGAATACCGCATTCGTTGCGGCATAAACAAAATCACTGGCTAACGCCAACTCCAAACCACCACCAAACGCATAACCATTGACTGCAGCAATAATGGGAATGGTGCAATCCAACATAGCCCGCATCGCTTGTTCAAATACAATATGTTGTGCATGCCAAGTTTCCAATGTGATGGTATTTCTTTCTTTTAAATCAGCACCCGCACAAAATGCCGGTGCGGCACCTGTTAACACCACACAGCGAATTTTATCCGGATTCACGCACAATTCTTGCCACAAATCCCGTAATTCACGCATCATCACACTATTAATTGCATTACGAGCGTCAGGACGATTCAACGTGACAATCAGAACATGCTTATCTTTCTTTAGCATTAAAGTTTGGAAATTCATATTCATAATTACATCCTAAATAACCCAAATTGTGTTGGTAAAATTGGCGCGTTTAATGTAGCAGAAAGACTTAATCCCAATACTTTACGTGTATCCACAGGGTCAATCACACCATCATCCCACAAGCGCGCACTAGAATAATAAGGATGACTTTGCCGTGCATATTGCGCGAGAATCGGCGCCTTCAAACGTTCATCTTGCTCTGCAGTCCATGTTTCCCCAAGACGTTCTTTTTTCTCACGGGTAACTTGTGCTAACACATTCGCTGCTTGTTCGCCGCCCATCACGCCGATCCGCGCGTTAGGCCACATCCACAAAAATCGTGGCTCATAAGCGCGGCCACACATTGCGTAATTCCCTGCACCAAAACTACCACCGACAATAACCGTTATTTTAGGTATTTTTGCACAAGCAACAGCCGTTACTAATTTCGCTCCATGTTTCGCAATACCTTCAGCTTCTACTTTGCTACCGACCATAAAGCCTGTAATATTTTGTAAGAAGATCAGCGGAATACCGCGTTGGCAGCATAACTCAATAAAATGCACACCTTTTAATGCGGCTTCCGAAAATAAAATACCATTATTCGCAATAATCCCAACAGGCATCCCATATAAATGCGCAAAACCACAAACGATGGTTTTGCCGTATTGCGCTTTAAATTCATCAAATTCAGACGCATCGACAATGCGTGAAATAATTTCACGAATATCAAATGGGTAACGTGCATCGGCAGGAATAACACCATAAATTTCTTGGCTATTGAAAGTCGGTTCTTGTGGTTCACGCAATACTAAAGAGATCTTTTTCTGATAATTTAAATTAGCAATCACACGACGCGCAATACGCAATGCATCTTCATCATTTTCAGCATAGTAGTCAGCCACACCGGAAACACGACAATGCACATCTGCGCCACCTAAGGCTTCTGCTGTCACAACTTCACCTGTGGCAGCTTTCACTAACGGCGGACCGGCTAAAAAAATTGTCGCTTGGTTTTTTACCATGATAGATTGATCGGCCATCGCAGGAACGTACGCACCACCTGCTGTGCAAGATCCCATGACAACGGCAATTTGCGGAATGCCTTGGCTTGACATGTTGGCTTGATTGAAGAAAATGCGGCCAAAGTGATCTTCATCTGGAAAGACTTCATCTTGTTTTGGTAAAAACGCACCGCCAGAATCAACGAGATAAATACAGGGTAACCGGTTAGTTTGCGCAATTTTCTGGGCACGTAAATGTTTTTTGACGGTAATGGGATAATACGTACCGCCTTTCACCGTTGCATCGTTCACAACAATCATGCATTCGATACCCATCACTTTACCAATGCCAGTGATAATACCACCTGCTGGTAATGCATCATCATACATTTCATAACCTGCAAATGCGGAGAGCTCCAAGAAATCCGTCTCTGGATCTAACAATAACTTAATACGTTCACGCGGCAATAATTTCCCATGTTGAAGGTGGCGCTCACGTGCAACTTTACCGCCGCCGGCTTCATTAAAAGCTAATTTTTTTTTGAAATCATCCACAGCCGCTTGCATGACTGCTGCATTACGCTGAAAGATTTCTGATTTAGCGTCTACTTGTGTTGGCAATGTCGTCACGGACTTTCCCTTTTTAGTTTTCAGCAAACAATTCTCTCCCAATCAACATTCTGCGAATTTCTGATGTACCTGCACCAATTTCATATAATTTCGCATCACGCAACAAACGTCCTGTCGCAAATTCATTAATGTAACCATTGCCGCCTAAACACTGAATCGCTTGTAATGCCATCCAGGTGGCTTTTTCAGACGTATACAGAATAACACCCGCAGAATCTTTCCGCGTTGTTTCACCACGATCGCACGCTTGTGCAACCGCATATAAATACGCACGTGAAGACATTAAGGCAACGTACATGTCTGCAAGTTTCGCCTGCATTAATTGAAATTCACCAATCGCTTTGCCGAATTGTTTGCGTTCATGCACGTACGGCACAACCACATCCAGACACGCTTGCATAATACCAACGGGACCTGCGGCTAATACCACACGTTCAAGATCCAACCCACTCATTAACACTTTCGCACCTTTGCCTTCTTTTCCTAACAGACTACTGACAGGCACATGACAATTTTCAAAAACAAGTTCGCAAGTATTCGAACCGCGCATGCCAAGTTTATCGAGTTTTTGTGCGGTCGAAAAACCAGAAAAACTTTTTTCAATTAAAAAAGTACTTAACCCTTTGGAACCTGCTTCTTTATTTGTTTTTGCATACACCACTAAGACATCGGCATCAGGACCATTAGTAATCCACATTTTGGTGCCATTCAAAATATAATGATCACCGTGTTTTTCGGCACGTAATTGCATGCCCATCACATCGGAACCAGCACCTGCTTCACTCATCGCTAAAGCACCGACATATTCACCACTGCATAATTTCGGTAAAAAACGTTTCTTTTGTGTGTCAGTGCCATTCAGTGCAATTTGATTCACACATAAATTAGAATGCGCGCCATAGCTTAAACCAATTGATGCCGATGCACGGCTAATTTCTTCCATTGCGATAGCATGCTCGAGGTAACCTAAGCCTGAACCACCATATTCTTCATCCACCGTAATTCCCAACAGGCCCATATCACCCAGCTTCTTCCACATACCCTTGGGAAACGTATTAGTATGATCAATTTCTTCAGCGAAAGGCGCGATTTCGGTTGCAGCAAAATCACGTACAGCTTCACGCAACATGTCTGCTGTTTCGCCAACATTAAAATTTAAATATGAAGTCATGGTGTCTTTTCCACTTGTCACTTTGTTGAAGAATTCATTCTCCCTTCTCCCGCTTACGGGAGAAGGGCTGGGGATGAGGGTCTTGACGTTGAAAATATCATGAATCGTGCAGAACATCAGCACCCTCACCCTAACCCTCTCCCACTGGTGGGAGAGGGAATAATTCATGCTTGATTAATTCAACAAGTCTGCTCTAAGCTTTTAATCACAGCCGCTAAAAACCGCGTCGCTTCCCCACCCGTCACAGCACGATGATCAAACGTTAAAGACAGCGGCGCGATACGACGAATTTCCATGTTGCCATTGCGTGCTACAACAACATCGCGAATTTTTCCGCAACCTAAAATGGCCACCATAGGCGGTACCACAATAGGCGTTGCATAACGTCCCGCAATCATTCCAAAATTAGATAGCGTGATCGTAGCACCTTGTAAATCACTGGGTGACACAGTACGCGACTTCACCGTTTGTTTAAACGTATCAATCGTTTTACGTAGATCAGCAGCAGATGTATTGGCAGCATTTTTAATAACTGGCACAAATAAACCTTCTGGCGTATCCATTGCTAAACCAATATTCATTTCAGCGAATAAACGTCGCTCCATGGTTTTACCATCATACCAAGCATTGAGTGCGGGCTCGGCTTCAATGCCCGTGACAATGGCTTTGATGAAACACGCCGTTAGATCGCTATTTGCCGGTAAATTTGACAAATCAGCATCTTCAATAATAGTCACCGGCACCACTTCTTGATGTGATTGCGTCATAGCCATCGCCATCGCACGGCGCACGCCATGCAGTTTTTCTGCTTGTCCAACGACTGGATTTTTGTTGGCACCCGCCGCTAATTTTTTCACATCCTCTGCCGTAATTTGGCCATGAGGACCGGTTGCTTGTACCAAACTTAAATCGACATTTAATTGCTTCGCTAACGCACGCACTGCTGGCATCGCTTTAACACCCGCCGCGGTTTTTTGTTTCGACGAACCAATGATAATATCGGTTTCTTCTAAACGTTGACTGCTTTCTTCCAAACTACCGACAACAGAACCACCATCTTTGCGTGGCTCGGCACCCGTCTTTTCATGCTCGCCTTCAAACTCAACCAGCGGTGCGCCTGTGTCAATCACATCATTCACTGCACCATATAGTTTTTTGATGCGACCTGCTTGTGGTGATGGCACTTCCACAACGGCTTTCGCCGTTTCCATACACACTAACGGTTGATCAACAGCAACCACATCACCTTCTTTGACATGCCATTCACGAATTTCTGCATCAGCAAGACCTTCGCCTAAATCGGGTAAATTAAATATTTTCATGCGAATTCCATCACGTTGTTAATTGCATTTAAGATTTGTTGTTCACTGGGAATATAGTAACGTTCAAGACGAGCATAGGGCACAATTGTGTCATAGCCTGTCACGCGCTGTACGGGCGCTTTCAAAAACATTAAGCCACGCTCAGCGATTTGTGCAGAAATATCGGCACCGACACCACACGTTCGCGGTGCTTCATGAATAATCACGCAGCGTCCCGTTTTTTCGACGGATTCAAGAATCGTATTCATATCCAGCGGCTTAATGGTGGCAACATCAATCACTTCAGCGCTGATACCTTCTTTCGATAACTTATCAGCAACTGCTAACGTTTCTTTTACCATCGCTCCCCAAGTCACTAAAGTAACATCAGTACCTTGGCGCAGAGTAAAACACACATCCAATGGTAATGCTTCACCATCATCCGGCACTTCTTGTTTTGCCCATCGATATAAACGAGAAGGCTCTAAAAAAATCACCGGATCGGGATCACGAATGGCAGCCAGTAATAAACCATACGCGCGTTTCGGTGAAGAAGGTATGACAACACGTAGACCAGGCGTATGTGCAAACATCGCTTCCGTACTTTCTGAGTGATGCTCGGGTGCACGAATGCCAGCACCATAAGGCGCACGAAACACCACCGGACAACTTAATCGCCCACGCGTACGATTGCGAATGCGTGCAGCATGATTAATAATTTGATCCAACGCCGGATAAATAAATCCCATGAATTGAAATTCAGCAACAGGTTTTAATCCATATGCCGCCATGCCAATCGCAAGACCCGCAATCATGGATTCTGCTAACGGTGTATCGCGCACACGCTCTGGACCAAATTTATCTAACAAGCCAAGCGTCGCACGAAATACACCACCATCTTTACCAATGTCTTCACCTAATAAAATAACCGCTGAATCCACACGCATTTCATATGCCATGGCTTGGGTTAATGCTTCAACTAACGTAATTTCAGCCATGAACCGGGACCTCCTTGTGTTTGACATCTTCGCGTTGTTCGAGATAAATCTCAGGTAAACTGGCGTATAAATTATCGAACATCGACTCCGGTGCTTGTGGTTTTGTGTTGATATACTCCGCCACAGCAACATCAACTTCAGCCGCACACTCTGTCTGCAATTGTTGTTCTTTCTCTGCATCCCAGAATTGATTATCTTCAAGATATTTTTTTAAGCGTCCAATGGGTTCTTTCGTCCACTCTTGCTCACGAATACCTTCAGGCTCATAACGACGTGCATCATCTGCCGTGGTGTGATCGCTTTGACGATAACAAACAATTTCTAATAACGTAGGTTCGTGATTTTCACGCGCTTTTTTCATCGCTTCTTCGACACGATAACGCACGGCAATCACATCATTACCATCGACTTGTTCGCCAGAAAAACCGGCGGCAATTGCTTTCTGTGCAATCGTTTGTGCACTCGATTGTGCACTGCGCGGCACGGAAATCGCCCATTGATTATTATTCACAACAAACACAACCGGTAATTTCCACACACCCGCCACATTCATCGCTTCGTAAAAATCACCTTCGGATGTACCACCTTCGCCACACACCACAGCTACAGCGTGCGGTTGTTTATGAATTTTTAATGCGGTCGCAATACCTGCTGCATGCAACGGTTGACTACCAACAGGCACACTAAACGGAAAATCATGATTATTTTTACCGAAGGAATTACCACGCTCATCGCCGCCCCAATACAACAGGAAATCCGATAACTTCGCACCCCGTTGAATCAAGGTACCAAAGTCTCGATAATACGGTACGAAAATATCCTCTTTGGCTAAGCCCGCACCCAAACCAACAAACATCGCTTCTTGACCGCGCGTTGAAGGATACGTGCCAAGCTTGCCAGTACGTTGCAAAGCAATCGCTTTGGAATCAAAAATTCGGATTAACACCATGAGACGATAGAGATGTAATAACTGCTTTGGATCTTGAGCAAATTTTGGTAACTCACCAATCGCTGTACTAGATTCATTCAAGCATTGGTAATACGGTATTTCAAATTGGGCAACAACTTTCACGCATGGTGCTCCTTTCCATCACGATTTTGAGGTGACATCAAGGGTAACGACCACTATCTATGGAGTCAAGCTGCTTATGTTAAGAAATCCTTAAGCTTTGTTGGCTAGTATGATTTGTTAATTTTGATAAAAAAAATACAACCATAAATTCTACTCTCCAAACATTACCAGGAGGTTTTGCTGTGCCTTTTCTAGATCCCATTGTGCTGAAACAATTTATTCTTGAATATGAAGAAATACGTAAAGCAAAAATTAGCACAGTAGTTGGATTTATTGGGGATAAAGCCTCTTCTCACCTGGGTGGTGCAGACTCTGTCCAAATTGAGGACACGTGTAGAACACTAAAAGATAGTTTCAAAACTGATCGACAACCTGCACAACTGATTGACCTACTGCTAAACTTAGGAAGAACCGGTTTCAAAGCACAACATCTAAAACTTTCTAAGAGTGCTTCTGATTTACTTAAGAATCTTAATGCAATTCGTAGTTATATTTTATTACAAATTGCAAGCAAAACACCGTTAGAAAATGCATCCGAAGAACAACTCAGAACCGCAACCAAAACAGCGCTCGAGAATCAATTGGCCGCACTAGAAAAAGCGCGCAAAGAGCAACAAGACGCGTGGCATAAAAAAGTACTAAACAAAGATAAAGATTCTGCTAAAAATATCAAACAAGCACAAGATGATTATGATGCTATTGTGCGGGATCTCGCCTACCTTGGTAATGATTTACCGCTGCTTACCTCTGGCCGCATTCAAGAAATTTTTCCAGGATTAGCATATCCAATAGAGACACAAGAATTAAATGCAGAATTAAATCGCAAGAAAATACAAAAACCGAATGTCAATATACCCGGTATTTTCCAACTGGCTTATGCTGAAATATATGTGCATGAAGAATTACAAGTTTCATTAGGTAAAAATGCAACGATCTTAGAGCTGGAAAGAAAAGCCTATAAAAACCGCCAAAATAATAACAGCTCCAGCAGTGCAAGTGCTGCTGCACCGGCTGCATCCGCTTCTTCCTCATCGAGTACACAACATCAGCCAGACGATGAAGATGAAATAGTTGATACCATTTTGCCGCAAAAAACACCCATCGTCACTGCAGCCGTTCAATTGGTTCATGACAATCCATCACCATCCTTTATTGATCCCCGTGTATTGAAACAATTTATTGTTGAATATGAAGCTAAACGTAAAACAAATTTGAGCACCTTTTCTGGTTACATAGGAAATCTCATTTCAAACTGGATGAGTAACTCAAACTCGCTCAAGGTCGATGAAACATGCACGACCTTCAAAAACAAATTTGATGCTTTACATACAACCAAAGATCATATTGATAATCTACGTACTTTAGGCCGCACTAGTTGGTTAGCTCAGGAATTGAAGTTAAGTATCGCAAAAAAGATTGCCGAAAATGTGCCGCTGATAGGACCGACGCTGCTCAAACTGTGGGAGAGTACTTCTGAGTATTGTAAAGCCTTAAATGCCGCTCGTAATTATGCGTTACTACAAATTTTAAGCAAAAATCCTTTAACAAATGCCGAAGAGGCTAACCGTACAAATGTCCTTGCTGAATTAAACGCACAACTTGCCACCTTAGAAATTGCAAGAATACAGAAACAACGCGAATGGTATGAACAAATCCATGCGAGAGATTCCGCTGCAAATCTCGAACGAATACAAAAAGAATATGATGCCATCCTGCGCGATCTAGCCTATCTTGGTAATAATGTCCAGCTACTGACTTCGGGTCGTGCTAGAGAAATTTTTCCCGATTTAGAATATCCGCAAGATACACAAACAGATGCGATCGATGCGGAATTAAATCGTGAAAATCAGCACAAAGCGAACCCCAATATTCCAAGTATTTTCCAACTGATTTATCCTGAAATTTATATACGTAGTGAGTTAACCGAGAAATTAGGTGCAACCGCAACACTTGACGACTTTATTAATGCAGCTTGTAATAATCTAGATAACAATGTGGCACTTCCTACTAAAACAATGGATGCTTCAAGTAGTTCAGCTCCTCCACCAGCAGATAATAATCCACCGAAACCTGATAGCTCTACAATACCGCAAGAAAGCAAGCAACAATCGCCATCCAGTACATCATCTTCTGCCTCATCGGTACAAAATGGCAGTAGCGTAGCTCCACTAGCACCTAGTGCGACTACTATCATTCCACCACCAAGTGCTTCCATAACGTCAGCACTCCATGGAAATGCCTTATCTATTGATACAACTAGCAGTCCTCTTGTCACTCCGCTGCAACATTCTCCTGTTATTGGGCATCTAGAAGCATCGGATGCGGAACAGCATTCTTTACCGCCTTCAGTGGCATTGACACCCCACACTACAACACCGCCACTATTGGCCTTAACACCGCAAAGCGCTTCGGCAACGTCACCTAAACCACTCTTGGTTATCAATACCCATAGCAACCACCCAGTCGCGCCAACACAACACTCGCCGGTTGTTGATTATGCCGATGATTTCGATGCAGAACAGGGTCTTTCACCAACATCCCCGTTATCACCTCACGCTGCCGCTAGCGAATCTAAACAACAAAGTTCACCACACCATAAAGGTGGTTCTACAGCTAGTATGTTGTCTGGATGGAGAAGTACAGCAAGACCTGTGAGAACACCATCACCACCTATAGAAGATAGAGAGCATGTTGAAACAGCTGCAGCTGCATCTGTAAAACAAGCGAATACGTTTATGGGGCCTAGAAGAAGTGTTCCAAAATATCTTCGAAGCCAGCCGCTGCCCTATCAGCCTCCTCGCGTACGAAAGTAAGACATAGAAAAATATTTTTTTCTGGTCAATTAACTAGTTAAACCACGCTAAAACGGCTAAGACGCATCCAGAAATTTCTATGTCTACCCGGTCTAACACACCGGCTTTTCTTACCAAATCAGTAAGACAATAAATTACAGCCATTAAATAATTTTATGGCTAATTTTTAGGCATAAGAGACCGCCTGCAAACGTTTTTCAAACCACGTGCTAAAATAGAGATAAATAAGAAAGATAATATCGAGGTACATCCCATGAGTAATCACCACGATTGGTTCATGCGGAAGACAGCGATGAGCCTCATCATCGTAGCCACCTCAGGGATGACACTTGCAAGCGCCGACGAAGTCCAAACCACACCGCAATCCAGCTATGCGGCACAGAATTACGCGCGCCTCAAAGCCGAATTACCCTATTACGAAGAAGCGGTGAATCACCCCGATAAATACCCATGGCCAATGATTCCGGCAACAAAAAAGTTACTACACGTAGGCAGTCACAGTAATGTCGTGTTGCTCATCAAACAACGTTTAAAAACGTCTCATGACCTTGACCCGGATAGCCCACAAACAGATGCGTTTGATCAATCACTCGCACAAGCTATTAAAACTTTTCAATGGCGCCATGGCTTAACGGCTGATGGGGTCATCGGCACCGATACACGCAATGCCATGAATATCACACCAGACGTACGAGCCAAACAAATTCAAATGAATATGCAACGTTGGGCGCAGATTGCGCAAGACATGGGTGATCGTTTTGTGCTTGTGAATATTCCAGAGTATCAACTACACGTCATTGATCATGATAAAGATACGCTCACCATGAAGGTCGTTGTCGGCCGCCCCACACGTCAAACACCAGAATTAGCATCTGAAATTACCCGCATCACATTTAATCCTTATTGGAACGTACCACAGAAGATTGCGCAAAAAGATATTATTCCGAAAATTTTACACGACGGTAGTTATTTATATACCAATAAAATTCGTATCTTCAGTAGTCAAGAAGAAGGCGCTTATGAGTTAAATCCAGGTGAAGTCAATTGGGAAGATGCGCGTGAAAATGGTTTCCCCTATCACTTTCGCCAAGAGCCGGGCATCAAAAATGCCCTGGGCTTAGTGAAGTTTGAATTCCAAAATGATCATGATGTGTATTTGCATGATACGCCAGCACATGAATTATTTGCAAAAGATACCCGTGACTTTAGTTCTGGCTGTGTTCGTTTAGAAAAACCATTTGCGCTTGTTGCGTATTTAACACAAAACGATGATCGCATTAACACCGCAACAGTACGCAGTAAGCTAATCAGTCACAAAACATCGTATTTCCGCATTGAAAATCCTATTCCAATTTATATTGCGTATCTCACAACATGGGTTGATACCCATGGTGTGGTGCATTTTGCAAATGATGTTTATCAACGGGATTCTGGGACACCGCCGGAGCAAGAGACTAGCGCGGAACAATCTGAATAACATAATGAATATCCCTTCTCCCGCAAGCGGGAGAAGGGAGAAAATCGTAGGCATAGGCCAAATCCCATCACTTTCTATATCACCATCTTTAATAATTTTTTGTAAATAAGTGCTTGTAATGTTTTTGGATTAGCCAACTTCATCCGTTCAAGATAAGGATAAAAATCCTTATCGCTACGCATAGAAACCATCGCTTTACATAATAACCACAACTTGCCCCAGCTAGATAAATTTTTTAATTTCAGCAATGCGGCTTTTAAGACTTGTTCCTCTGCTGTCAACTCTGTCCCAAATGGATAAGGCTGACAATACCCTTGTCGTTGTAGTGCTGATATGATCGCATGCACTTTCTCAGGGTAATTGTCGCGGTAAATCACCGGAATTTGATAATTTTTCTCGATCTTACCAGCACGTTTCGCTGCCGCTAACAACATTGGCTGAAAACGTGAATCCGCAATATTTAGCATCGCTTTGATCACATCCGCATCGGTTTTACTGCGACAATCGGCAATTCCATACTCAGTCACTATAATATCCCGATAAAATCGTGGAATCGTTAAATTAGAATAATCCCAAATAATATTAGAACTCACCCCATGGGCAGATTTTCGTGTGCTATGACAATTTAAAATGGAACGCGCGCCCTCTAAACATTGCGCCATATCAATAAAATCAAATTGGCCACCAATACCACTGACTTCTTGCATATTTTGCAAACCATCCGAAATAGCAGCACCACCCAAGGTAACCATCATGGTGGTATTCACAAACCGTGCATGCTGGCGTTGTAATCTAAATAATGCAATTGAATCGAGCATTGAATTAGTGCGCGAAATGCTTGTCATATCAATTGTAGATAATTGCTCTGGCGATAAATCACGGAGTTGTTGATAAAGTTGATTGGTACCTAAGAAAAACCCTGCATGAATTATCTTACCTAATTGCAGTTTACTGCCTATATTAATAGAACCATCTGTCTTCACAATGCCAAATTTTTGCAGGAAGCTCATATCGTCGGGTGTTAAATTTTTTGAGATAATATGATTGTCTACTAAAATAGTGAGATAGTCTGGTGTAATCTTTTCAGTGATTTTTTTCTCATTCAATAATTTTTGCAGACCAACATGGTCATAAACACGTTTTCTTAAAATACCGGCATCATAAAGCTGCATACAACCATCGCTCAACATTTCAGTGGATGCATAAATGCCTTGTTCAAATGCTCCTAACCCACCCATGGTAGAGATTAGATGATTAAATTTATTATCGGAAATTTGTTTCACTATATTTTGATAGAGCGCGTTATTTTTCTGCCGAAAGATGACAGCACTTGCAACAGCATTGCTTAATTTACCAATACCAATCTGTAAACAACTATCATCTTTAATTAAAAAACTCGTATATAAACCAATTAAATGATCTTGGTTAGACAATTCATCGTGTGGAATAGCAAATAAGTCAGGATACTGTTTGGTATCAATCACATCGGTAAAAATAGTATTTTCAATCTCTGCTTCACCTAACATATAAGGTAAATTCGCATTAATCTCAGCAATAATGGCTGTCGGTTTATCTTTTGGTAATCCTATAAAAATTTCCTGAAACAAATCGGAATTAGAACTTAAACTATATAAATTTTTATTTGTCGCAGAAGGAGAAACTTGCTGCGCAATCACATTTAATCCTAAATTCAATGCATCACGAGCAGCTAATGTATAGGTTGTATTAATATAATGTTGCTGAACATAATCATTATGTAAATACTTCCCTGTCGATAAAAAAAACTCAATAACATTGATATTGGCAGGTAATTGTTGATTAACACGTGCTATTTCATAAAGAGGATCTTCATAATTCCCCAAGAGGCGATTGAGTAAGGGCTCAACAAATCTTTTTTCAAGGTCGGATTGGTATTGTGGTCTTGCTAAGGTCAGCGCCGTCACAATCGTTAACTGTATGGATGTATCGGCAAGTGCAGCTTGATATAACGCATTTAAAAAACCCACTGGTTTGCCAATGCCTAATGGCACACCCATCACGATAGTTTTGCCTACTTTATTGATGATTGATTTAACGGCTAATGCATGGTTGTCGTGAAATTGCGTCATACGAGTATCTCAAAACCGAATCCGTGGTTAGTAGAAATACTATATTACACTATATCGTAGGGTGGACAAAGTACCGCTTGCACCGAGCATGTAGCCCGTATGGAGCGCAGCGTAATACGGGATTTTACGCATACCATCCCGTATTACGCTGCGCTCCATACGGGCTACGTTTTTAACGATTTCTAGGTTGCATTAATTGACTACCTAACTGTTGTTCTGCTGCAAGATCGTGATTCGATTTAAATTGCTCTAGCAATTCCGCCATGCGTTGGAAGTTAGCGGCTGCCTGTTGTCTCACTAACCCTCTCTTATTCTCTTTTAATCGCGTCTTATCACCTCTTACCATGGCTCCTACACTGCCAGCAATCTTGAGATTCGTGATCGAATATCGCTGAGCCAAATAACTTGCCAGCGTTTCAATATGCTGTTTGGTAAGATTTGCACTTTTTGGTTTGTATCTCTCTGCATCGACATCAAATGCAGGATAAAGACTTTTAATATCCAATTTAATAATATCTCCGATCGACATCTTAAATAACCCCCGCGGCTGGCCTTCATTATACAAAACTTGCAAAAAAATCGGATCAAAAGAATTCGTATGAAAGCCATCATCTTTTTTGTGTCTTGCAAAAAATATATTAATTATATTCGCCGCATCTAAAAAAGTTTTTACGTTGGGATTAAAAAGATTGGTAATAAGGTCCAAAACCTCTTTTTTCCCCGAATCACCATGATGGAACATATGCATCAATCCAGCATCTTGTGGATTGAAATAAAACTTAGCCGCATGCAACACTTCTGCACGCAATAAATTAATGATTGGCATCTCTATCTGCTTTGCTGCATCCATTTGCAATTGCAGCATATTGGATTGGGCTTGTTGGTATTCTCGTTGTAAACTGTCATATTGCGTGATTTTAGCTTGATATTCCACTATCTGCGCTGGATCTTTAATAATGTCAGCAATTTTAGGTGGCAATGCTAACTGCAGCAACATGGAATCAATATAGTCTTTAAATGCCATCTGGCGTGGATTCTTTGCATCAATAGACGAATTCAATTTCATCAATAGAGATAAAATGGTTCTTTCCTCAAGAATACTGTCTATTTGCGCGCTATCTAATCTATCTTTTATGATATTTTTGTTAGAAAATATCCTAAAAATTGCTTTTATAGCTTGAACAGTAAGTTCATCAATTTGCATCACTTCATGAATGTTATTAAAAAATTCCTGTACCGCTGCCTCTGAAAAATTGGTATAAATTGCATTATTTAGATTAGTGCGAATTTTTTCTGCAAAATTTTCTAATAAAGTAGAGTCTGCTTGTGATAATTTAATATCACTCAGCACTCTCTGATAATAATTAAATGCTCTACCGTAGGCTTCTTTAATTTTTGAATCTTTAATATATGGAAAATGATCATCTGCTTTCTTAGGTGCTAAATCCGGTAAGGCGTTATACAAAGAATCCTGGTCAGATGATAAACGGAAATACTGATTATCACGAAATGCAATCATCGCTTGTTCAAATTCGGCGAAATTTCTATAATTTGATAAAAGTAACTTCTCCAACGATATTATTTTATTGGCTTGCTTAGCCGTTAAAAGACAAAACTCAACATTTTTTTCTTTCTGATTTTTAAATCCCAGTGTCGTAGTTGCAAGCGTGGTCAGGTTTCCTGAAAACTTTTCCGAAAATATCTTAGTTTTTAAAGCCAACAACCATTGTTCGACTAATTCATCATTGGTTGATGCACTGCCTGTGTAATACTGATAATTTTCATAAAATTTCTTGCGCAAATACTCGATGATAACGCCTTTATAATAATCGCGAGCCAGTTTCAATTTCTCCGCCGTCCCCAACTGACTTTCGTAACCATCTTTTAAAACATGGATAATGCCATTACGTAAAACAGCAGTCTGATGTGAAGTAATAAAATCTTCTTTGGCGTCTTCACTACTGGCGGAAATAGAAGAAGATGACGATGATGATGCAGAGGAGTTATATAAACGATACTCGTGTAAAGCGCTGAGAAACGAATTATTAGGGTTCTTATCGACTAAAGTATTAAACTGTTCCCTAATATTATTTTCTTCAGCTTGCTCGGTATTTCTAGCAATATACGCTGTGATTTTCGCCCTAATCTGCTGCTTGATTGATGCAAGAATATGCACATCTTCATTGAGCTGCTTGATAGCGGCAACTTCTTCACCTAGCTTTTCTTCACTTTCTTGAAATTCAGCTTGTTTGCGATAACAAGCATCTAGCTTGCTCTTGAAGTCTGGAAATTTATTTAATTCTGCGATGATAAATCCATCTGGCACTTTAGCACGTGCTTGAATCTCTGCATCGGTCATCTCGTTAGGTGCTTTTGATGATGAACTTGACATATTAATACCTAACCATTATTTGTTTTCCGGTGGTGATGAACTAGAACTTTGTTCTAGCTTGTCACTCTGTTGATATACTTTTGCCAGGAGTACTTGCAAATAGGCGCTTACCTGGTTTAATACGACAATTTTTGTTTCTTCATTCCATCTCGAATTACCTATTAACTTATCTGCAACCACTCCCTTAATATCACTTTTCGAATAATTCTCGCTAACAACTAATGCCTGATTGGCTTCCCAGCGGAATAATCCCTTGGGATTTCCCTCACTGAATAAAACTGCCATCAATTGACTGACAAATGAATTCTTATGCAATCCGCCTGGTTTTGCATCAAATAGATGATTAATAATTTGCAGCCCCTGCTGGGAAGTTTTGATATTTGGATTACGCAATTGCTGCATGAAGCCCATAATGATGCCTTGTTCTCCACCTTCATCTTTATGGTGCATAACATGCAACCGATTTTTTAAAAATCCTCTTTTTTTTGATCTAGTATAAATTTTGTGAGTTAGTTCCATTTGATAACGCAGAATTTGTAGTAAATGTGCGTCTAATATCGCAGCTTTCTTTTCTTTCACATTGGCTTCTTGATTTAAGATCGCTGAGATTTGTTGAGAGACTTCTTCAAATTTTACTTCTTCTTGAAGAGCAAATTCTTTTTGGATACTCGCCCTCAATGCTTGGTGAATGCGATCTTCTGCTGCTGGAACGGGTGCTGTGTTAACAAATTTTTTGACTGCATCTCGTAGCTCTGAATCATTTTTATGTTCAGCGCTTTCAATTTGTCGTAATGATTTAATATAGGAATCGCTATTTTCAAGTTGTGATTTCTCATTTTGTTGACGACTATCACTGAATATTTTAGTAAGCTTAATAATACCTTGAATATCTGCCTCTACCAATGCCGGCAATTTTTTTAGTTCTGTAATAAATTCATCGTCATCATGCGCAGGGCGTCTTATACCCATCATAACAGGTAATAAATTATCTAAATTTTGCATTGCTTTGTTACCTGCTAAGCCTGCTTCCTCTTGTTGTCTGACTATTTTTAAATTAGCTTGATACTGATCATAATCTATTAATTTTTTCTTCTTATCACCAGCAATGTTAACTGGAAACAAATCTTGGCGAGCTGCCTCGATATCTGGCATTTGTGCGTATAACGACCGGTTATTTGCACTGGCGATTTTATTGCGAAACTCCGTTATTTTTTCTTCTAACTTAGCAAAACTTTGATTTTCTTCACCTAAGATTTTTATTAGATCTACCATATTTCTTTTATCTTCCTCGGTGATTTTCTTTTCTTTTGCAAGCCGTTGCAAATGCTTGTCGAGATCCGGTCTATATTTTTTTGCTTCAACAGAAATTGCTAATGGGATTTCTGTCACGAGATCTTGCATTTCTGCCTCAATTTGCTCTGGCTGAACAGAATGAGCTTGCATCGTAGCTTGTAAGAAATTAATCGTCATCTGTTGGTAATATTGAATAGTGATCTTGACTTTCATTATTGAAGAATTTTTCTCTAACACTTGTTGTTTTATATAGTCTTTCATTATCCCGGTATAAGATTGTTGTAAATCTTCCCAAGATCGATTGATATTATCACCAGCATTATCTACATAGGTACTGAATGTACTGCGACTTCCCAACAGTGAGGGTTTAACTAACGCATCAATCTCTTGCTGTGCCTTTTTGGCAACAAAGCGCATGGTAGAGTTATTTAATATCTCATCTAAATGGATACGCGTATCGGCATCCTGCTGTTGCGCATTCAACCGCGTCGTTAGTCTTTGCAATTCAGTTTGTTGTTCTGCAAGTGCTTTTTCTAATGCGGCTAGTTCTTCTTGTTCTAGCCGCGCAGCAGGTTCGATGCGTCGATAAATGTCATTGACGTCTACTTTTAATGCATCATGGCCATGACCACCAAACATATCACTACCCCTCTGGGCTTACCGCATTATTCATAATAATGAACTAGTTACCTTTAAGTGTAGTCTATCTTCATTAAAATGGGGGGAATCATAAAAATAACTAATTATTTCAGTTGGTTATAATCATTACGCTGTTACCGAGCCACGACCGTTAGGGAGTGTTACTGGAAGGTCGGTGACACTCCCTAACGGTCGTGGCTCGGTAACAACAGCAACAGTCCCTCCTGGAGCTGGATTTATGATATAGTAGCCCACTTTTTATTGATGCCTAAAACAATGCTAGCTAATGCCACCATTAATGCAATTTATCTTGCCGATCCCACCCATCTGACTGAATTATGTGATGAACTGGGTGATGTCAGCCATGTGATTGAAAATCTGGTTTTTTCGCCCATGGTGAAACAAGATATTTGTTTTGCACGCGATGTTTGGCTAGAACCGCAGATTGTCACTTTCAATTCTATCTCTGAAGCGGTTAAATTATTACGAGCAGCAGGAAAATATTGGTATTTATACCCACTGGAAAATATCCGTCGCTCACGCTTAATAGAAGCTGAGTTACGTAACTTACCGCTTCTCACTCACACATTTCCATTACAAGAAGCAATTCCGGCAATAGGTTGCTTTACCCTACTCGATAAAAATACCCTGGTGTACAGCGCCAAACGCTGGAAAAAAGCACCCTTAGGTGATTTTCAATTTATTGAAGATAAAACCAACCCACCCAATCGCGCTTATTTAAAGCTGTGGGAAGCGCTATCGTTAGGTGATATCTATCCATCAGCGGGCGACACAGCACTCGATCTAGGAGCATCTCCGGGCGGCTGGACCTATGTCATGCAAACACTCGGAACAAAAATCACCGCCGTCGACAAAGCACCCTTAGAACCTAGAATCGCGAAGCTACCGAATGTCACTTTTCTACAACAAAGTGCTTTTGCCTTAAATCCAGCGGATCTCAAACACCCTGTTGACTGGGTACTGTGTGATGTTGCCTGTTATCCCGAACGCACATATGAATTAATCATGCAGTGGATAAACTCAGGTAACGCCAAGCATTTAATTTTTACGATCAAGCTACAAGGCAAAACAGATATCGCAACGCTGGAGAAATTTAAAAAAATTCCCGGTGGACGTGTGATTCACTTATTTTATAACAAACACGAAGCTACTTTTTTCTATCCCGAACCAACACAACTACAGATTGGATAACGTTATGGATTTAGCAAATTTACGTCTCAAAAAAAATGAAGATCGCCGTCTGCGTGCGGGGCATGTGTGGATTTACAGTAATGAAATTGATACCAAAACCACGCCTCTTAAAAATTTTCAACCGGGTCAAGAAGTCCGTGTTGAGGCAGCCGATAAAACCTTTCTGGGTATTGCTTACATCAATCCACAATCACTGATTTCCGCACGCTTAATTAGTCGACATACGAAAGACCGTTTTGATGTCGCTCTCATTTCACAGCGCTTACAAGATGCCTTGCAATGGCGTGAGCGTTTTTACCCAAAACCTTTTTATCGTCTGGTGTTTGGTGAAAGCGATGGTCTGCCAGGATTAGTCATGGATCGTTTTGGTAATCATCTCGTTGTGCAAATTAATACGGCTGGCATGGAAACCAAAAAAGCGGATATCCTTACTGCCATTCAAACGGTGATGCCTGACATAGAGTCAGTGCTATTCCGTAATGACAGTCCATCACGCTTACACGAAGGCTTAACATTGTATGTAGAAGCAGGTTTTGGAACGCCACCCGAACGAGTAGAATTAGAAGAAAATAATACGTTATTTTCAGCGCCACTCTGGGAAGGCCAAAAAACCGGCTGGTTTTACGATCATCGATTAAACCGCGCAAGGCTACTAGACTATGTTGCCGATAAAGACGTATTGGATGTATTTAGTTATCTGGGTGGCTGGGGTTTGCAAGCGGCGAAATTTGGTGCGAGTAGCGTAACGTGTGTTGATGCTTCCGCCATTGCCGCGGAATGGATTAGCAAAAATGCTGCATTAAATTCAGTTGCCGATAAAGTCGATGTTATTTGTGATGACGCCTTTGATGCCTTAAAAAAATTACATCAAGCAGGGAAAAAATTTGATGTGATTATTCTTGACCCGCCCGCGTTTGTAAAAAAACAAAAAGATAAAAAAGAAGGCTTGCTGGCTTACCAACGCATGAATGAAATTGCCTTAAAACTATTGACTCCCAGTGGCATCGTGGCATCGTGTTCTTGCTCCATGCATGTGGAATACCATGATTTATTACAAGCCATACGTCGCGCCAGTTTACAGGCTCACTGTGATATTCACATTGTCGAACGCGGCCATCAAGCACAAGATCATCCTGTGCACGTAGCCATTCCAGAAACAGATTACTTAAAAATGATTATTGTCAGAAAATTGGCTGTGCATACACCATGATGGGAAAAATAACCCGTGAAATACCTTATTGATTTATCGATTTTTCGCCGCAATAAAAATTTTTCGCTGATTTTTATCGGCCAATTCGTATCGTTATTCGGGACCATGATTACATCAGTCGCGTTACCGTTTCAGATATATTCCTTAACGCACTCTACATTAATGGTGGGGTTGTTAAGTTTATTTCAATTAATTCCACTGATATTTACAGCGTTATTGGGCGGCGTGTATGCGGACCGGTATAATCGTCGCGTGATGCTTTTAATAGCCGAAATGGCGTTATTTTTTGGTTGTTTGTTACTAGCATTCAATACGTATCAATGGCATAACATTGCTGTTATTTTCATTGTAGCAACCATCATGTCAGCACTCACTGGGTTTCATCGCCCGGCATTAGACAGTATCATTCAGCAAATTGTCGCAAAAAAAGATTTACCCACGGTTAGCGCGATTGGCACCTTTAAGTTTAGTGTTGGCATGATCGTTGGGCCCGCCATCGGCGGCATTATTATTGCAAAATATGGGATTGTCTTTACTTATGTATTTGATGCACTCACGTTTTTTATTTCTGTCTTCGCTATTGGATTCGTAAAAAATATTGCCTCGCCATTCTATGAAAAAAGTGAAACCGCCTATCAGGCGTTAAAAGTTGGGATTCAATATGCCAGTTCGCGACAGGATCTTATTGGAACATATTTAGTTGACTTTACGGCAATGATTTTTGGTATGCCAAATGCATTATTTCCTGCGATTGCTAGCCAATTTGGTGGGCCACAAGTGCTGGGTTTGCTTTATTCAGCGCCGGCTGTCGGTGCGCTTTTTGTCTCATTTTACGGTCACTGGACACGTTTTCCCTATCATGGTCGTGCCATCGCGCTGTCTGCCATGTTATGGGGAGTTGCCATTATTTTTTTTGGTCTATCAACACATTTATATATCGCGTTATTTTTTCTGATGATTGCGGGAATCATGGATGCATTAAGCGGCATCTATCGTAGTGTCATGTGGAATCAAACCATTCCTAACCATTTTCGCGGCAGATTAGCGGGAATTGAAATGATTAGTTATTTAAGCGGGCCGCGATTAGGCGACACAGAAGCAGGCTTAGTTGCCGCTGCATTGGGTGTCACTACATCAATTGTTTTGGGTGGTGTTTTGTGTGTGGTCAGTGTCGCACTCTGTAGTTATTGTCTGCCAAAATTTTGGAATTATAAAATGAAGCAGGATATTGAAATTTTGCAGAAATAATTCAGGGAAGGTGTTTTCACACCTTCCCTGCTTGATACGTTCTTACTTTTTCTTTGTTTTCGTAGCTTTTTTCTTTTTAGCTGGCATGGTGTCTCTCCTTAAAAGAAATTGGATGAAAACAGATTGAACAATTTAATTATATACCTTTATTTCGATTTGTGAATAAATAAATAATTTTTCAGTTGACTTTTTCACATCAACGACCTGCGGTTGCGGGTTTTTACTAATATATATTAGGGGTATTTACACAGTCGTAGGGTGGACAAAGCGCAGCGTGTCCACCCTACGAAAATATTTTAGTTCTGAACTAATGCCGTACCCGTATCCACAGACTTGCTGTTAGCACTCGAAACAGCTTGTAAGATTTTGAAAGCTTCATACAACTGAAAATCTTGCTGAGCCAAGTCAGTATAATCTGTCATATCGAGGATGGATTTTTTGCCGGGAGAATTGGCATCCGTGTTACTCGCTGCATCAATTGCATTCTTACCTTTCAAGTGATTTTTTAATTCAAATTCGCGGATAGGCCCTAAAATTAAGGAATCAGGATTACTACCTGTCACTTTCAAGTTTTCTACGACGACATCAGGCTTAATACCTTCGCTCTGAATTTGACGACCCGCCGGCGTATAGTATAACGCTGTTGTTAATTTCAATGCATGGAGTTTATCCAGTGGAATAATCGTTTGCACAGAGCCTTTCCCAAAACTACGAATACCAACGATAATCGCACGATGATAGTCCTGTAATGCACCGGCAACAATTTCTGATGCTGACGCACTACCTTCATTCACGAGCACAACCAATGGCATGCCTTTTAATATATCGGCAGCATCTGCTTTTGCTTCATACTGCGCATCAGCAACATGTCCTTTAGTATAAACAATTTTTTTATCGAATTGTTTGAGGTTTTTACTATCTAAAAATACATTCACAATCTTCACCGCACTTTGTAATAAACCGCCAGGGTTATTACGTAAATCCAACACTAAACCTTTTAAATGACCGTTTGCATTCGCTTGCAACCCTTGGATCGCTTTCACCATGAGTGCAGGTGTGGGTTCTTGGAATTGACTAACACGTACATAACCATAACCATTATCGAGCATTTTACTCTTGACCGTATCAATATGAATAATGTCACGCAACATAGTCAGCTTAATAGGCTTCTCTTGGTTACGACGTAAAATAGTCAACGCAATGCTTGAACCTTTTTGGCCGTGAATTTCTTTCACTGCATCATTCAAATTCATATTACTAACAAGCTTATTGTTAATAGCAACAATATAATCGCCAGGCAACACGCCAGCTTTTGCTGCTGGTGTATCATCTAGCGGACTAATCACTTTAAGAACGTCAAATTCACTGGCTACTTCAATACCAATCCCACCAAACTCACCGCTGGTTTCAACCATCAGTGTTTTGTAAGCATCTTCATCTAAATATTCTGAATGGGGATCTAATCCTGACACAATGCCCCGAATCGCATTTTCTAGGAGTTTTTGTTCATTAATAGGTTTTACATAAAATTCATTTATCAAGGCAATAGCATTCGTGAAACGCGATACGTCAGTTTCTTGCAAAGCAGGCTGCCCTTGTTCTTTACCACTAGTAGGCGTCGCTGTGGTCGCCTCGGCAGCAAATGCTGAAATAGAAAAGAAACTCAGGATGACAAAAAACAAAGAGGACAGAAACCCGATAACTTTATGGTTAGTAGTGGAGTTCATCGTAGAGTTCCCTTTAGTGAGATCTGTCTATTAATTATAGCCCATCCACATAAAATAATGTGGGCGCCACCGAAGAAAACAAAATATTGTCACGCTATAAATTAAAGCAATCTATATCATCTTGAGAAAATCATAAACATCATTGGCATTATCTTAAGGGGATTTTGCATTTCTGGACGAAAATTTGGCCTAGAAAACACCTAAAATGAATCCCTAGTCTAAACAGGGAATTGCGTGTTGTTTATAAAATAGGCAGGATTTTAGCCCTAAAAATAGGGAAAGTTTACTCCTAAATAAAAGCACTTTATTTGCAGAAAGAGGATTAACAAGACCCCGGGCTATCACTTATACTGCATTTTTGCTTTTAACTGAACGGGGATTACGCCGTGAAAAATGACACCCAGAACGATAGAAAAGTCGTCATTGAGCAACACAAGAAATTTTCTGAATCTTGCCTTTGGAAAATGCAACGCGACTATTTCGATCAAGAAGGTATTAATGCCTGGGTTAATCAAGTCCCCTTTTATATCACCAGCAATCCTTATATTGCCAATTGTTATGCGCAAATTGTTATTCGTTTTATTCGCGATACGATTCAACGCAATCCAGATGCAATCAACCACCCTTTTTACATTCTTGAACTGGGTACCGGTTCAGGACGTTTTAGTTTTTATGTTTTAAAAACACTGCACGAATTACGCCAAACACTGGGCATGCAAGATGTCTCTATTTGTTATGTGATGAGTGATTTCACTAAAAATAATGTGCAATATTATGAAACACATCCCGCACTACAACCGTATCTCGCACAGGGCCTCGTTGATTTTGCTATTTTTGATATGGAAGCGGAAAGACCGATTACATTACTCAAAAAAAATATTCGTTTAAATCCAGAAACACTGATTAATCCATTAACTGTTTTTGCGAATTATATTTTTGATACCGTTTCTCATGATGCATTCACTGTGCACGAAGGCAAACTGTATGAGTTATTACTGAGTATTGCCACGCCTGAAAATAATATGCATGACAACAAACCTGTCAACATGGAACATCTTTCCATTGACTATAAGGTCAATGAAATTAAAAACAACTATTACGACGATCCCGATCTCGACCAGATTCTTGATATTTATAAACAACAGCTAACGGAATCGAGCTTTCTTTTTCCTATTGGCTCTATCAAAGCAATCAAATTACTAAAAAAATTATCGCAGAATAAATTATTTATTATTTCATCTGATAAAGGCTATAGCACAGTAGCCTCGCTCGATAATTTAGGCCATCCGTCATTATCATTTCACGGTAGCTTTTCGATGATGGTTAACTTCCATGCGTTAGCCAACTACTTTAAAAACAGCGGTGGTGATGCATTCTTGCAAACACCGCATAAAGGTATTAAAACCTCTGTGTTTTCCAGTCATCAACAGCTCTCTGAACTACCTGAAACAGCACTGGCTATTCACCAGTATGTAGAAGGTGTGAGTGCTGCTGACTATTTCACGCTACATCGACGCATGAGTGATACATTCAATGAATGTAGTTTAGATATCATTGCTGCACACTTGAATCTGACTGGTTGGGATCCACATATTTATTTAAAATTAGCCAATCGTGTGACTGCACTTGTTGAAGAATCCGATCAGGATACGGTAGCTTTTCTTGCGAAGAACATGCCTAAAATGGCCGCTAATTATTATTACATGCCGAAATCCGATTGTATCTTATTTGAAATTGCAGTTTTCTTTCATGCCGTTAAACGTTATGCGGATGCACTCCATTATTATCAACAAGCACAACACTATGTGGGTGAACAATTTGGTTTATTCTATAACATAGCGCTTTGTGAACATCATGTAGGGAAGATAGAGGACGCACTGGCTAACTTCGCCCGTGCCATTAAAATTGATAGCAGCTCGAAAGAAGCTATCGAATGGATGACTTATATTCAGAAAGAACTTGCTGATAAAACACAAACTCAATAATCCCAACATCATTCACAGTTTGGCATAGATCATCTTTCTCAACGCGCAACATGATCTTATATTTGAGAATAAAAATCATGTAAAAATAAAAAAACAGAAAATCGTGGTTTTTTACCGCAGCGTAGTGAAAACCAACAGGCTCCCTTATTTCACAGTAACACTTTCTTTTGCCCATCCAACTTGTTGCCAAGGCGGCGTCTTCGTTTGATCATGCAACTCATAAAAATACGTATCGTAATCAACAATCGAAAATGCTTTCGCATCATAGCGATACACTTTCACCGCAGGATTATTCCCAAAAATAGGACTAATAGACGGTGTAAAAATCACAGGAATATTAGCAATGCTATTCAATCCTGCAACAGGAAAATTATCGATATGAACATGACCTGGCAAAATCGCTCGCACCGTATGGGGGAAGTGCTGCAATTCACGTTCAAATGCCATCCTGTATTCTGGACGCCAAAATTGCTTAATGCCGCTGAACAAATTCATTAAGGTTTTATAAACATTCATACCAGCCGGAATATGAAACGCCAAAATAACAGATTGTTGTTGTTTAGCAGCTGTTAGCAATTGCTCATGCAGCCACGTTAATTGTTTTTGTGCTGCTTCGGCAATTTGCTTGCCGGTTGCGGATGAAGAAAATAATACGGTATCTAACACCAAAATGCGTTGCTTTTTATGCAGAGGTACATCAACTGCATAATAGCCACCGATTGGAAACATTGCTAATAAGTTTTTTCGATTCTGTGGTTCCTTGATAAAATTGACCCAAATAGCAGCGGTATCATGCAAAAACTCGCCATCTGCAATCACACTATAATCATCTGTATAAGAATCATTATTACCAACAATCGGATAAATATCACCCTCTGGTAAAGCGTCACGAATAGCCATTGTTAAAAACTGCAGTGTTTTTTTAACAAATTCGCGATAGCCTGCGGCCGTGCGATCATGCGAATAATATATATATTGTCCACGGAAATTATGCGCTAGAAAATCACCTAATATAACAGTGAATTGCAATTTTTCGTGCTGACCAATGGCTTGCACCGTTGCTAGACTCGATGTCAGTAATGCATAATTTGTATCATGGAGGTAACCCGCAATCGCTTGATGGTCGTATTTTTTAAATAACGCATCCCATTTTTGTGGCGGTGCTTGCCGTAATGCCGTAATTAAACGACAAGGTCTGATGGCTATCGTCGGACAACTCGCAAATGGTGTAAAATGAATATCCGATACACTTAAAAATTTTTCGTCGTTAGGATGCGCTATAGTTGGCATCGCCATAGTACAGGCAGATAGAAACGGCAACAACGCTATGAATATTTTACAGACAAATCGCATCGATACTTTCCTTCCAATCCACGTCATGAGCAATAAAAAATGTTCTATGTGGAACAATTGTTAGCATATCAGAGCAGCACATCAGCAAGCATCACTGGCAACAACCACTCCCTCACACTCACGATTCAGTTTAATTTGACTGCAGAAATCAGCAAATGACAAGAGATCTGCTAATAATTCGGGTATTGTCACACGAATAAATTCACGTAATTGGTCTAAGACCAGTACATTCGCCAATCCATCGCGCAGATAAATATCCAAATACAAGCTATTGCCTAGAGATTGCTCGAACTCTCTCAGGATCTTCTTTTTTACTGCAGTAGATTGTTTATTAAATTGCTCAATAATCTGTTTTTCTTGGTAACGTCGGTATTCAATGCGCGTTTTTTCATCTTTTCGTGTCATGTTATTGGGCTTTTCAGCTTGGCTACTCACAGTCCCCTTTGGCCGCAACAATTCTTTGCTGGATTTGGTAGGTTGATAATCTTCTTCTAAAGCACTTAATAAATACTTAGCCACATTATTAATTTTACCTTTTACAAAGCTCGTCGATGACTCAATGACGGCAATTTTTTCGAGGATATATTTCTCATCGTAATTGGACATCGTATCTTCAATTTGATTCTTAGAAAATGAGAAACGCTCTTTCAATTGTTGTGACAATGGGATAGAAACGCCGGCATCCACAACAGGTGCAGATAATTCTTTGCCGTGCTTAATCACAAATTGAATAGCGACGACTTGCCGACTTTGTTTCTGTATTTTAGGTGCCACCTGTAATGTTGAATATTTATTAACTTCTTCGATCGCTTTATCCAATACACGACGTTTAAAATCACGAAATACGGTGTATTTCCCATCTTCAATGCCCATTAATTTGCGAAATTGTGAGATATCAAACCACGGCGTTTGTTCGATATTTTGATAGCGGATGCAATTCTCATATAACGCAAGCCCATAACTAGACTGGAATTTTGCTTGTACCACCATATTCAAACGACCGTATAGCTCAGGGGTATAAAGCAATTTTTTCATTTTATTACTGTAAGAATAAGTACAAATAGCACCATCAATACTGGCATCCGCAATGATAGAACTCGCATTCCAAACACCTTCTTTATCAAGCTTATTACCATCAACAAGATTCCATTCAATGACGGTAGACAGCAAGTTTACTAATGCTTTCTTGATGGTTTTATAATCATTGCTGTCATAACCAATCAAATTGCATAGTGTGCGAATATGGATTTGGTGTTCTTCTTTTACTAACAGTTCATCGTATGCATTAAACAACAGTGCATTGGCAATTTTTCGCTGTACCAAACTGAGTTTGTTGCTCGAATGAATCGCAGCAACATGTTTTTTTAGTTCTAGGGTTTTTTCTTTTTCTGCCATGGAATCCTCCCTGTTCGTCTCATCCTGTAGACGTCACATTGATCCTGTAAGCGTCACATTCGAAACAGCAAATACAATCCTGTAAACGTCACAGTATGCCATTACCGTAGTGAAAATCCGTTTAACAGCACCCTCTCAATCCATTCATTTAAATTTTAATAATGTAATATAAATCAATATGTTAACTAAACTTAAGTAACTTAACTTGCTCACGATTGTAAAATACGTTGCATGATGGCTGTTCTAACAATGCCACTTTGGACCCCTTCCATTGAGGGGTAGGGTTTTCTAATTTCGATCACCGCATTGTCCAACAATTTCTTCAAGTCTTTCGTCATCACAACGGATTCCACTTTCTCAAACCCTTTCATTTGGTTACTCAAATTAACTAATTCCGGATAGTTCTTCATTGCTAGCAGTAGTTCAATGGCTTCCGATATCCAACGACTTTTGCCACGCATGTCGTAACCATCTTTCATAATTTTTTCACGGCATTCTTTTTGTAATACATCGGGTAAGACAAAGGTGATTTTTGCTTTTGCTTCCATAAAGTACCCTACTATGCTTCAATTTGTTCAAGCGCTTTTAGTAACTGCTTAAACGCATGATTAATCGATTTATAATCTGACCAATTTAATGCGTCAAAATGCTTCTTTAAATGGGTGGCTTTTTCATTCATTAAAATAGAATCCATAATGAAACGCGCAACTTGCGATTTTTTGGTGCTACCCAACTTAATGGCAAATGCTTGACGGCCTCGTGTTTCTGCCATGCGTGTTTGCGGCATCACAATTTTTTTAACTTTATCTTGGGTTGAAAAAGATTTTAACTTTTTCAATGTCGCTCCCGATAAACAAGCATCAATCGCCGCTTGTTTAATACCTTCGGAACGGATAGTCGCTATCAGCGCCGCTTTCTCAAGATTTTTAATTTTATTGTGTCGAATAAGTTCTTTGACTTGGTTATCTGCCACCAAAACAGCCGCATAATTCATGGCATGCGGTAATGAACAACCCAATAGACGCCCAATATCACTGGGAGCAACATCATCCAGTTCAAGGCCATTGCTTGCAGCATAAGCCGCCATAATTTTTTGAAGATTATATAAACGTTCATGCAAAGATAAATCTTTCCGCTCAACATTTTCCATCCATTGCAATAAACTAATTTTTAATTCATTGGGTTTTGAGTCCAGAATTTTAGCTTGAATTTCTGTTTTACCCGCAATAATGGATGCCAGGGTACGACGCTCACCTGCAATAAGGCGATATTTATCGCCAAATTTATACACCATAACGGGATTAATAATGCCTTGCTCGTGGATGGAATTCGCTAACGTAGCTAAGCCAATTTTTTCATCTGTTTTACGATTGTAATCTTTGTCATTTTTATCAATGCCATGGTATAGATCATCAAAAGTCAGTATTAAATCACGTGGATTTTCAGGATCCAATTCAATTCGTTTTAATGAAATTGCTTCAACCCGTAATTCACCCGTATAATTATGAGCAGCACTGACAGTTTCTTCCAAACCCTCTGTTAACGCATTGCTAATTTGAAATACTTTCTTTTTGGCCATGATATACCTTCTCCATAATGTATTGACATGCGGATTCATATTCGAGGCGAGCAATGTTTTTTTCAGGTAATTCAAATATGCTTTTTGGATTTGCATCTTCGACTAAAATTTCTGTATAGATAGCGCGTTTTTTTATAACACGTGGCATCACATAGTCGGCGACCCCTTTCATGTGTTTTAAGCCACTCAGAAATTGTTTATGCAGTTTTATATCTCGAACTTGATTTGGTAATATACCAATCAGGTCAATTGGATTATTTTTTGGTCTATAATAAGATTCTTGTTTCCATAATTGCAGCATTCCATAAATGCCTTCAATTGAAAATTGTTCCATTTGAGCAGGAATCACGATATGACTAGCCGCTTTAATAGCAGCGATGGTTAACGGTCCTTTTGATGGCGGTGTATCAATGATAATCACGTCATAGCTTTGGCGCACATCGGGTAAATCAAGAAAACGCTTTAATTGTAAATGTACTTTTTCTAATACTTCATTCTTAGTAACTGCTTCAGCTTCTTGCAATTTATGTGAATGTGCTGGCAAAAGCTCCAGATTAGCAATCGCTGTTGGATAAGGAACAACCTCTTCACCATAAAAAATATTGGCAATACTGCTTCGACCATCCCATTCTGAATCAAGGCCGGGTTCGAAATCAGGATGTATCGCTGGAATTTTGCCGCCTTTGTAGGCAGGATCATATTCCATCGATATGTAACGACCAGAAAGATTCGCTTGAGGATCCATGTCGATGATTAATGTTTTTAAGCCGCGAATTAAAGCAGAGTATTCAGCAAGCATGATAGAGTTCGTTGTTTTTCCTTCCCCACCCTTGTGGGTAGCGTTTACAATGATTTTAGTCATGGGGTCCCTCCATTGAATTTTACGCCTAATTTATGCATGAGCATAACATATGCTTATATTGAAGTTAACAAGATCCAACAACACACTGCTCTGAATATAGTAAACAAACGTTTGTAATTGTTTAATTTTGTTTACAGTTAGTTTAGCGATAGTAACTTATTGTAATATTTATTTTTTTTATACCAAACTGTGACAGTTACAGGGAGAACTGTGACGGCTACAGGATAAACTGTGACGGTTACAGGAGATAAATGTGACGGTTACAGGATATTTTCCCCCTTATCTGTGACAGTTACAGGATGAGATGTGACGGATGCAGGATGAATTCATATAGTGCGAGGTAATAGCAATGGCCGATCAAGTCGATATCGACGCAGTCAAAAACTTACTACGTCATTTTTCACAACAACGTGATTGGGACAAGTTCCACCATCCCAAAAATTTGGCGATGTCATTAGCAGCAGAAGCAGGCGAGTTACTCGATATCTTTCGTTGGTTAACGGAAACAGAGTCAAAGGCGTTATCCAAAAACGTGTCTGCTAAACAGCAAGTAGCACAGGAATTAGCGGATGTTCTCTTGAATGCAATACGCTTAGCGGATTTGATGGACATTAATTTGGCAAAAGCAATTGATGAAAAATTAGTAACGAATGCCGAAAAATATCCTGTTGATAGGGTGAAGGGCAGTGCAAAAAAATACGATCAATACAGTTGATAGTGATTGTTTGTGGTAGACTTTTCGGGTAGGAACACAAGAAGAAAAGAAAGGATTCAATAATAATGATTGCCAAGGCAATACGCATTGTACAAATTAGTGATATGCATCTGCTTGCTGACGATGAGGCGGTATTGCTAGGCGTGAAAACAACAGCCAGTTTTCAGGCGGTTATTGATGCAGTCAGTATGGATCCTGTCAAACCGGATGTATTGATTTTAAGTGGGGATTTATCTCAAGATGAGTCGGCTACTTCTTATCGCAAATTGGCAAATCAGATAAGCACATTACACATACCAACCTATTGTATTCCAGGTAATCACGATAATGTCGAAGTGATGGCCGACGTTTTCCCGCAACAAATGGTGTCGGTAGACAAGCAAATGCTATTACCAGGTTGGCAATTGATTTTGTTAGAGTCGCAACGTAGAGGTGCAGTAGAAGGGTATTTAGAACCGATCCAGTTAGCCTATCTAGAGCAATGCTTAGAAGCGCACCCAGAGCGCCATGCCATTATTGTGCTCCATCATCATCCGGTGCCCATTGGTTCAGCGTGGATTGATAAAATCGGTTTAACAAATGCCGATGTTTTTTGGGATGTCTTAGCGCATTATCCCAAGGTAAAAGCGGTGTTGTTTGGCCACATTCATCAGCATCACGAAAGTAAGAAAAATGCTATTTTGTGTTTAGCTGTGCCTTCTACTTGTATTCAGTTCCAACCATTGAGTGATAAATTTGGGTTGCAGAATATACCGCAAGGTTATCGTTGGCTGAATTTGTATGAGGATGGTCGCTTGGAAACAGGTATTACACGATTACCAAATTATGTTGGGTTTTTTGATCCGAATGCCAAAGGGTATTAGGTCCACTGCCATTAAGTTAAGAACCGTAGGGTGGACAAAGTACCGCGTATCCACCGAATGCGTAAATTTTTACTACATCTTAATTATGGATCCCCGCCTTCGCGGGGACGACAGTGTTTTTTTTTGATTTATGCAACAACGCTTGATCGAGCACGGGGATTCATTCCCCGTGCGAAGTTAAAACAATGGAATCGACTAGCCAGCCACGTTTAACAAATTCAGGTAATAGTGCAGTGATATTGACTTCTGGAAAGTGGGTCTCGGCTTGTTCGCAGATTTTTCCAAAGGGTAGGGCTTGTTGAAACCAAGTTAATAATTGCCATTCGACTATCGTGAGCGGCGTTATTTGCAAGACATGATGATGATGCCAAATCAGAAAATAATACATGTGGTTCTCGACTAAGGTAATGGTCGTATTTTCATTATCTGATTGGTTCATTGTCCAAATTTGGTCGATAGGATAGGGTGAAGATAGCAGGGTACTGCGCGCTGGCAAGCAAAAACAAATATCTTCGCCATGGATAGCGCTCTGCGTCGCTAATTTTTCGAAATCCAGTGGTTGACTATTAGGAGCACCGTATAAACGATGCCAAGCCCATTCTAGCGTTGCGATATCTGCTAAGTAGGGTAGGCCCACTGCGGGAGGAAAGCAGACGATAAACGCATCAAATGTCGCTCCATAGGTGTTTAAATCCGGTGAGGTCGAAGGGGTTTGTAGGATGAACTCAGCAGCCATGGCTGAAAAAAAATCTACGCCAACCAATTGGTGACAAACAGGATAAATTTCACGCAAAGCTTTTTGTAGTCTGCCAAAAATACTATTTCGATAAATAGCAAACTGTGTCGCGGCAGATAGGCGAGTATGGGGTGCTAGGTGTTGGAGGAATTGCGTTGTTGTCGCTTGATAAACACTTGCCAGAAATTTTTCTTGTAAAGCAAAGAGGTTTGTTGTCATAACGTTTTGGTAGCCCGTATGGAGCGCAGCGCAATACGGGATTTGCGCAGACCATCCCGTATTGCGCTGCGCTCCATACGGGCTACGCGCTTTGTCCACCGATTAATTAGGCTTTTTTATCTGGGGTCTTTACTTCTGGTTTCGGCTCAACCGTGCTACCGCCGACAATTTTGTTACAAGTGCCTTTTGGTACATAAATCCATGCGGATACTTGGCCATCTACAGTAGATGAACCAGCGCAGCCGCTGTTAGTCGCTGTACCGCAATCATTTAAGCCAGCTTTCGCGATACCGAAGCATTTTTCCATGCCTTTTAGCATTTTATTATGGCCAGCAGGCATTTTGCTGGTTTGGTCTGCGGCCACGGCTGCTGTACCAACGGTGCTAATTCCGACAGCTAACATGGCGGTTAAGGTCGTGTTAACGATTTTATTGCGCATGGACTTTCTCCCTGATGAGTGCTGAATTGATAGGAAAAGGATAAACGAATAGTTTCTCGGATTCTACCTAGAAAGTCTAGCGTTACATTTGTCGTGCTTTGACGAGAGCATTCACGTGTTGGTCTGGCGCTAACGATACTTTATCTTTAAAGGGGGATTTGTCTGGAATTTTCAGCTGTTCTTTTACGAATGCAATGGCTTGCGGGTCTTTTAGTAAGTTGATTTGTGCTTGGTTAGCGGGGTTTTTGCCATAGTTTGACTGGTTTTTATAACGCGTTTTATAAGTTGTGTTATAGACTTCGCAAACTAATATCAGTGCTTGCATGAGTAAGGGTTCTTCATTAGCTTGAGGTTTTAAAATAATCGTGGCATTTTCGCCTTGGCTAAGCAGTAATGATTCACATTGTTTTTTTGCATATTCCAGATAAGCGAGAGATGGGATAGTTTGGTTGTTAAGTGTTTGCTGAGTCCGTGCTACGTGTAGTGTATCAAGCAGTGTTTTTTCTAGTGTTTTAATATCATTAATTTTGAGGCTTTGTAGAAATACTTTATCATCGGGCTTTAATTTAGTGAGAGAAATTTTATTGTTATTAACAACGAGTCTTCGAGCAATTTTGGTTAGTCTATCTTTGTGTTGTGGATCAGCGCGAAAAATAGCATTATCACAATGATCGATGAGTACCTTTGTGAATACAGCGGTTTTGTTAATTTCGGGTGGTAAGCGTTGTGCGGTAATTTGGTATTTATTATTTTCCGTAACATGTTCAATGTAATAACCGCTTTTACCTGCTGATGTGGTACTATCAACAAAATTAATGGCGTAGTCTGTCGGTTTTAAATGTGTTGCTTTGGCCGGTTCTTCGGATGCAATAGTCGGGGATCGACGTATGTGTTCATTATAGAAATTGCGGAATTGTCTTGCAAAGCCAGCTTTACTAGCCACAACATGATAGACGCCTTCCGGGATAATGGATCTGCGTTTTGCTGCTTCTGTTTCACTGGTTCTTTGATAGAAAGTGACAGCATAACCTTTGAGGCTTTTTTTAGCGATGCTACTGCCTTGTGTGCGTTCAATCGTGTTTAAAATACCAGATTCAAGATTTTTTGTTGCTGTGAGTTGTACCCCTTTACTGGTGATATTCACAGTAAATAAATTAAAATAGATATGACCTAATGCACGAAAATGTCTTTTCGCATCCGATACATATTCAGGATATTGTTTAATCAGATCATCAATTTTATAGTAAGTATTGTCTAACTGATATTTGCCGTCACTATCTTGTTTAACACACAAACTTAGTTTAATGTCGAATGCATATTTTCGTAATGATTCTTGTCTGGAATGCATTTTTTCGATAAGAATGCCGGTGATTTTTTTAGTTAACAGGTTTTTAACTTGTAGATTTTCCTCATTAGGAATTTGTAATGCATCATATTCATCAAGTGCTTTTTTGTATATTTTCATTTGTTGATTGTATTTTTTCATGAGTTTTTTTTGTTTTTTGATTTGTTCTTCTGTTGATGGTTTTTCTACAGTTAAAGAAGGTGGTTGCGGTGGACGTGGTTTTTTAGAAGACAACATTTTTAAGCTAGCATTGATATACTGTTTTTTAACAGCTGCTTTTTCTTTTTCAGTTAAATTTTCTGTGCGGCATTTTATAAATAATGTATTGCCGAGAAAATGTTTATAATTTTTTTCTTCGTCCGATGTCAGCGCTCCTTTTAATTTATTTAAAAAGTCATCGATACTCATGTCTTGTAAACATTCTTTGATGGCTTGAGTACCCGAATTGTCATTTAAAATACGTTTGATAAATGCAGCCATGGGTGCTGCACCGTAGAAAATAGCTGTTTCAAACATAGCATCATGGATGGATTTATCCAGTTTTACTTTATCGAAATTAGCGATACGGTCGGCTTCTTCCGCCATTTCTTTACTGATTCTCAATGATCGGGGTAGTTCTCGATAGTGGTTTGTTGGTCCGACAAACATAGGGTGTTCGCTATGGGAATGCATTCTAATGAAATCTCTTAGCCCGTGTAGCGCACCACCTTGGTCGATTCTGCGTAGAGAACCTATTTTTCCAAATGCGTCTTTGACTATTTCGCCGGTTTTAGGATCGCGTAAAAAAGCTTTTTTATCGATAGCACCTTGCGCGGTGGTACCCAATACACGATTAGCAGTAGGACCAAAATTCCCTGAATGAATATCAAAATCATTGACTAAAACTGAGGCCATGCATATACGTGGTAAATCATGAAAACGGCAGATGGGTTTGCCGTTTAATTTTATGGCGGCTTCTTTAGTAATAGTGTTGCCATTTTTATCTTTATAGATGAGAGATGAAATAACAGATGATAGCGCATTGAGTTTAATACCGCCTGCTGGAATGGTGGTATAAACAAGTTCTTTTTTTTCATTGTAATATTCGATTTCATTTCTTTCATTGGTTTGTAACAAACCGTGTAGGAAATAGTACTTGTTAATCGTGCCTGCATGACGAAAGCGCGAAGTGGATGCATTGGCATCTATACCAGGGACTGGTAAGCCTTGTACACGTGCAACATCAATGAAAAAATCTTCATAATTATCAAAAAAAATGGAGCCAATATAAACATTATTGCCGGTGAGGTCTGGTATTGAATGCGGTGGCTTAACAGCATAAAAAATAGAAGATGAAGTATCACCAATCAAACAATTCATAATTCGACTAGCGACAAATTCAGCAATGACTTTGCTCTGTACCACTTCTGGATTTTTTAATTTTATTAATTTGTTTACTACGTTCTTAAGCGTGCCGGTAAATCCAGTATCTTGTTTGAATAACAACATTTGCTGTTGGATTTTAGCGTGTCCATTTTCATCTCTTACGGTAGGGCATATATAACGAAATAAATAATTACCACCATCTGCGCCAGCGTTATTCATGCCACCTATTTTTTCACCTTTTTTCTCGAAGTCATTTATGTTTGGGCTGATGAAAGGTAATAATCCCATTTTTGTTTCAGGAATCGCTTCTCCAGGTTCAATGATAAAAACGCGATGACGCATTTCTTTTACTTCACCGGTAGGTGTTGTGATTTTGATGGGCTTCGTTAAAAAGTATCTGCGGCGATAATAAACGTAGTTTTCAGCATCCTGATAAACTGCTTCTTGGATAGGTGTGTTGTAATCAATTTCTTCTTTTGCCATTGCTTCGTTCACATCATGTGGAATCAAATCTTCATCAAAATCAACTTCATCTTTATCTAACAAAGGTTGAAACGAATGCTTCTCTTCTTTTAGAGAATCTGAATGTAAGCGGTTGTAGTGATTTCTAGATCGTGGCATAAAACTCCGCGAGTCAGTCATTTATTCAGTTATTCTAATTATAGTAGAAGATTCAGACAGATGTGAGGATTTGGCAAGAAAAACAAGCTATTTGATTGATTCAATTAAAAAAATAATTAATAAAGACAAAAATAACGTGCTCTATCCAAATTGCATGATAGAGCACAATCAATTGATTTATTTGGAATTTTGTTTAATGGCTGATTCTGGTACGACAATAACAGGAATTACCATGGGTACCGAAAATTGATTCATTAAATTGGGATTATTTTTGTAAACATCGTTGATGTTAGTAAATAGATTCTGCATGACTTGCTGCGTATATTTTTGGATAGCAGCTTGACGCTGTTCCAAGGCTTTTAAATACGCTTGGGTTTGTGCGCTAGTCATGGGTTCTGGATTACCAAATTGAATGGTGCGATAGGTTTGTGGGCCGTTTGCTGTCCCGATGGTTTTTGCTGACATACTGACGCTCGTGCTTGTGGCGCCAGAAGGTGATGTAAACTCAGCCGCATCACTGACTTTAATCCAACCGACGTTACCGTTTTTTGGATCGCCTACTTTCATCCAGTCACCGGTTTTATTGGTAAAAACGGGGATCATGCTACTGGTTGCATCAATGGTAGCGACGACTTTGGAATCTGTTTTGGGTAATTCGTATAAATTTATCATTTTTGCAAAGCTAGTTGTGCTTAACAATAACCACACTGTTCCGGTTACTGTGACAAACAATTTTTTTGATTGTAATGTAAGCATATTTTCCTCCCTATAAAAATATATGAATATGACATGCGATATTATACTATGTATGCATTAGCATGTTGACTTCAGCGTATGTTGATATGGAATATCACATGAAAGCAGCTCTCTATTCTATTTTAGCAGGAATTTTGCTAATTTGTGCGGCATTTCTATTTGTTTATTATCCCCATTATTTTGCTAAATTTACCATTGTTTCAATGCACTTATTAACGCTTAACCAGTTGGCAACCTGCTTATTGGGAGTAGGAATCGTATTATTTGCAACGGGTTCATTTAGGGCTGTAAAACACTATCCGTTCCAGCGTGTATTTGCAGATGCGACGGTCAGTACAGCGTATGTTTCTTTTCAATGGCGTTTTTTAAAAGTGAATCGACTGTTGTGTGAATTATTGGATTTTCATGCACATGAATTAGTAAAAATGGATTTTCAACGGCTTATCCATCCTGATGATTTCAATAAAAATTTATCTGCCATACAAAACATGCTTTCGAATCAACTAACTACACATCGAACCAAACTACGTTATCTCGATAAAAATGGTGATTTACTCATGCTAGATGTCACTATACAATTGGCCTACGATAAAGTAGGCAAGCCGGTGTATTTTATTTTTGAATTTCAAAAATTACCTGCTAGCTATCCTCATAGCGCATCACAATATGCAACGGTTTGGCAAAATAATACATGAAAAAATATGATATATATGCTGTAGGCAATGCTTTTGTTGATTTGCAATTCGCTGTTTCTGATGATGTCTTAAAAAAATTAGGTTGCGAAAAAGGTGGCGCAAGTCTCATTGATGAAGAGATGGAAAATAAGTTAAATTTTTTATTGAAAGAACAAACGGCAAAAAAATTCTGTGGCGGTTCGGGTGCTAATACATTGGTTGCTCTGCATCATGAAGGTGGTAAGGGGTTTTATTCGTGTAATATTGGTAGTGATGCTGAGGGGAAACTTTATCATCAGGATTTGCGACAACACCATATTGAAAGTATTTTTGATTTGCAACAACCGCGTCACGATATCACAGGAAGATGTTATATTCTTCTTACGCCCGATGCAGAGCGTACTTTATTTACTTTAGTCGGTGCGAGTGAAAGAATTTCAGCTGCCGAATTGTATGAACCAGCGCTTCTTGATTCTAAAGGTATATTCATCGAAGGATTTTTATTTTTCTCTGCACACTCTAAACCGCTAGTTGGGATAGCCTATGAGATGGCGCGTAAACACAAGGTGAAAACAATATTCACATTGAGTACGTGTCCTTATTCTCCGCAATTAAAAAAAGAATTACTAGCGACATTGCATGCTGGTGTTGATTTGTTATTCTGCAATGAAGATGAGGCGAAATATTTTTGTGGCACAGAAAATATAAAAGAAATTCTGGATGAACTCAGTCAGTTTGCGAAGCAGTTTGTTATAACTCGCGGGAAAGAGGGCGCTTTACTGTATGATGGTAATGCCTGTTCTACTATTCCTAGTATACCTACTGACGTCATCGATACTACCGGCGCGGGTGATGCGTTTGCCGGTGGTTTTTTATATGGTTATTGTCGTGCGTATAGCTTTAAAGAGGCTGGTCAGTTGGCGACTGCTACTGCCGCTAAAGTCATTAGTAAATTTGGGCCACGGGTTTAATTATTCAAGCAATATGAATAATTTTTTGTAGTGCTCGGTGGACACGCTGCGCTTTGTCCACCCTACAAAAAATTATTTACTCAACTACTGCTTGGTAATTTTTTCTTAGCATTCTCCGCATAATTTTATTTGAAGCAGTTTTGGGTAAGTCAGCCACAAAAACAACATCATGAATTTTAAATAATGGATTCAGTAAAGAATTAATGCGTGCTTGCATATTCTGCATGATTTTTTCTTTATTGAGTTCTTTTGTCGTCGCTGCATAAATAACAAGTTGACTAGGTCCATGTTGAGCCGGTGTGATGGCAATGGCAGCTGTTTCACGAATGTCATCCAGACCAACCAAGGCACGTTCAATTTCTGCAGAACTAATTTTAATACCACCCAAATTCATGGTGTCATCAAGACGACCTAAAACACAATAATAGCCATTAGCAAAACGCAGTGCTTGATCGCCGTGACGACGTAAAATTTCTTGTTGAGGTGAGCAGGGCATATTCGCGTAATATACATCATGATGATTTGCATTCAGTAATGTCGTGGATAGGCCGAGAATAGGTGGAATTAATGCAACTTCACCATTGGTTGTGGGTTGGCCGGTTTCATCCAATAATAATAATTTCGTGCCTAATGCAGGGCCGCTGAATAAAGCCGGATAATTTTTTTCAATGACGGTACTTGTTAAATAACTACCGCCAATTTCGGTGCCGCCGCAATATTCAATCACAGGTTTGTAATTGGCAAGTGACATCAGGTACAACATATCTTCTGGGTTCGAGCATTCGCCCGTCGAGCTAAAGATTTTAATGTGATGCCAATCTACACCTGCCATACATTGACTTTGACGCCAAGTCGCAACGAGAGTAGGTACCACGCCTAGCATGGTGACATTAGCTTGCTGCACGAAGTCACCGAATTGACGATCACGTGCCACATCAGGATAAATAGCGATAGCTGCTTTATTGATGAATGCCGCAAAGATGAGCCACGGCCCCATCATCCAACCTAAATTAGTTGGCCAAGCGAGCACATCACCTGATTGAATGTTTTGATGTAAAAACGCATCGCTCGCAGTTTTGATAGCCGTTGTATGATTCCAAGGGATTGCTTTGGGATCACCTGTTGTTCCAGATGAAAATAAAATATTACACGTTGTCATCGGATCGCAAGGATGTGATTCGTTGATGGCAGTGTCTGACAAGAAGTCTTGCCATGCTGTGTCGTTGCTGCGTAATGTTTCTGTGAGTGAGTGTTCACAAGGCAAAACAATTGTCATGGGTGCATGAGCTGCAATCACTTTAGAATATAACGGTAATTTTTTTTCGCCGCGCAAAATAAAATCTTGTGTAAAAATGCCTTTAGCATTGGCAATGCGTAACCGTGTTGCTATTTCTTCACTCGAAAAACTGTCGGCAATCGAGACGACAATGCCACCCATTTTGATAATACCAAGGTAAATGGCGACAGCGTCAACTGTCATGGGCATGGCAATGGCAATGGCATCCGTCGCCTGAAAACCTTGCAGAAGTAAGCTATGTGCAATTCGATTGGTATAATCGTTTAATTCACGAAAAGTCATTTTTTGCAGTAGTTGCTGTTTGTCATAAAAAATGAGCGCCGTTGCTGAATCATCTGCTGTGAAGCAACTATCAGCAATATTCATTTTTGCATTGACTAACCAGTGTGGTGTTTCAATACCCTGCGTTATTGTGCAAATGTCCGTGTAGTTTTGTTTGAAGCGAATATCCAGTTTAGTAATGATGCGCTGCCAAAATTCAAATGGATTTTTCTCTGCCCAATTACGCATGTCTGTGAGTGTTGGAAGCTGCCATTCAGACAGGCAGTGATATAAATTGGTTTGTGAGAGCGTATGTGGTTCCGGTAACCAAGCGGGCGCAGACGTTGGATTGCTTTGCCAATTGGGAAACAGTGCTGAAAATAAATAGTTATGTAAAGCAAATGGATGTTGTGTAGTTAATAGAGTTTTTGAAATTTTTTGCCACGCGAGTTCAGTGGGTAGTTCTTGTATGCACGCATTCATTTTTGCAGCAAGTTTTTCTGCTTCGTGTTTTGGAATAGTATACGATACGAGTTTTTCTGCTTGAATAGCGAAGGTCATTTGCAACATCCTAAGGCGATTTTTCTGGTAAATGGTGACGAATATAGTCGGGTAATGGTATGGATTTTTCGAGCTGGCGGTCAACCCAGACGACTTTTGTGGTTCCTTCGGCATATAAAACATCGGTATGTTGTTGTGAATAAATTTGATAAAAACAATCGTAACTGCTGCGTCCAGCGGGACCTACGAATAATTTGACAAGGACTGTTTCTGGGTAAACGATGGCTTTCAGAAAAGTGCAATTCGCCGTCACAATGACGGGTCCCACATCGTAGAGATGTATATCGTTGGGTGTGATCGACTGCCACCAATCAATGCGCGCCACTTCAAAATAGGATAAATAGACACTGTTATTGACGTGGCCAAACGCATCCATGTCGCACCAACGTACAGGGATTTCGGTAGTATAGACACATTTCCAGTTTGGTTGAGTCATCGTGGCTTCCTTGCGATGATAATAATGTAAGAAATCTTACAATAATTTGAAAAGATTGCTAGCTAATCATAACTGTTTATTCAGTAGGGTGGACACGCTGCGCTTTGTCCACCCTACGTTTTTATACAGGGTTTTGGTATCATGCTTTCTTTAGTTGCACATTTATAGGTGAATTATGCAGAAAAAAGCCGTTATTTTATTCTCTGGGGGATTGGATTCCACAACTTGCTTGGCAATAGCCAAGGCGCAATGTTTTGATTGTTACGCATTAAGTTTTCATTATGGCCAAAAGCATTCGACTGAATTGGAAGCTGCAAAACGTATTGCGGCAGCAGCCAATGTGGTTGAACATAAAATCGTGACAGTAGATTTAAGTGGTTCAGCACTGACTGATGTAGATCAAGTTGTTGAAGATTACAAAGGAGATGGTTTGATACCCACGACTTATGTGCCAGCGCGTAATACCGTGTTTTTATCTATTGCACTCGGTTGGGCGGAAGTGATCGGTGCATTTGATATTTTTATCGGTGCCAATGTGATGGATTATTCGGGCTATCCTGATTGTCGTCCTGAATATTTAAGAGCATTTGAAAAACTTGCCGATCTTGCGACGAAAGCCGGTGTTGAAGGTGCACATTACAGAGTGAATGCGCCATTATTGCATTTAACGAAAGCCGATATTATTAAAGAAGGTCTGCGGCTAGGTATCAATTATAGTACAACAGTATCTTGTTATCGTGCTGATGAACATGGACGTGCATGTGGTACTTGCGATAGTTGTATGTATCGTAAAAAAGGTTTTACGGAAGCAGGTGTGGCTGATCAAACAAGCTATATCTAAAACGTAACGTGTAGCCCGTATGGAGCGTAGCGTAATACGGGATGGTATGCCGCAAAATCCCGTATTACGCTACGCTCCATACGGGCTACGTGCTAGTCTAACATGCCATATTGTTTTAATTTTTTGCGTAATGTACCGCGCGAAATGCCCAGGATATTAGCCATTTTGACTTGATTATAATGTGTGTGATTAATCAATGTTTCTAATAAGGGACGTTCAATTTCTTCTAATAATATAGAATAAAAATCCACTGGCTGTTCACTACCAATATTCGTGAAATAGTTGCGTAAAGTATCTTTGACCGCTTGTCTTAGTGTGATGGAATCAAGACTTTCTGCGGTTGCTATTTTTTCTGACATATTCAAACTCCATGTGAGTCATTTACGCTGAGGTAAATGTGGTTTATTAGTAGAATGGAATGTATTTTTAGAGAGGCATCTCAATATGATTATATTTATTATGTTATAAACCTCAGCAATCCATCGCTGAGGTTTATATTTTTTAATTACTTAGCAGTCTCTTTTGAATCAACAACATCTTTAAGATTCTTGCCAGCTTTGAAAAAAGGTACAACCGCTTCCTTGATCAGCATTTCTTGACCGGTACGCGGATTACGTACTTTGCGAGCCGCACGTTTTTTGACACCAAAGCTGCCAAAACCAACTAAAGAAACCGCTTCGCCTTTGGTTAGTGTGCTAACAATGCTATCTAGTGCAGCAATCAATGCTTTTTCAGCTTTTGATTGTGATATCTCGGCTTTATCTGCAATGGCAGAAACCAGCTGTGATTTATTCATAGTAACTCCTAAAGTTATCGATAACTACTAACACATTAGTATGAAGCAACCGTCTCACCACGATTATTCGACTGTCTCGAATTCTTGTTCTGTGGCGATAATGCTGTCTTCTGTACGTGTTATTTGAGGAGTTGCTGGCTGTTGGTCTCTCGTCGTCACAGCTAATGTTTTTGTTTTAGTTGTTTTCTTGCGAGCTTTAGGCTTAGCTGCTTGACGAAGTTTTTGTTCCCACTGTTTTTCGAACGCGGTAATTAACTTCGTGATAGCACGGTGTTTGTTTTCTGTTTGGGCAATTGTTTTTGATTGTAACTTTAGTTGACCAATCCGTGTTGAAATTTCAGCAATGGTCTTGGTTATTTTGCCGATTGTTTGTTTATGAGCTGCTAACTGTTTCTTGGTAGCATTGCTTGGTTTTGCTTTGTGTTTAGTAGCGCTAGCAATGGCTTGTTTTTGAGCTGTTTTCTTTTGTTGCTGTGCTTTTTTCAGTTCAGATTGCAATTTTTTGTCTTGTTGTGTTAACGCTTTGAGTTCTTTTTCACAATGCGCAATTAATTTGGTGTGCGCATCTTTTAAATTCTTTTCTAAGTTAGCTATCGGTGAGTGAACAGTTGTTTTAACAGGGCGCTTTGTTGCGGTGGTTTTTTTTGCTTTTACTTTTTTCGTAACTTTTTTACGTGACATGTGCGATGATCCTCATCAGAATTTTTCAAGACTGTAAAATTTAACACTCTTTTGCTGGAAAAGTCTACACTGTGTTGCTGTTTATTATTGATTTAATTTTAGGAAATCTTTAAAGTATGGGCTCGTGTTAATGGCGTATAAAATTTGTTTATTAACATAAATAAATTTTACGGGTTGTAAGAATTAATAGGAGCAATTAACTTCATGAGTAATGCAAGTTTAAAGGAGCAACTGCAAGCTTTATCATTGGGATCCCCTGCAACTGCAGGAGAACAAGGGCAAAAGCCTACAAAACCTCAGTATAATAGCAACAAGCAGAAGCAACCTGAAAAGAAAGCGATGCCACAAGCGAAGCCAGCTTGGCTTGAGCATGCCCAATACGGTGTTGAGTTGCTAAAAGCTTACTTCCCACAATGTTTTAAAGACATGAAAGAGGTTCAGCCATTAAAAGTAGGCATTAAACAAGATCTTGTGAAGTTGCTGAGTACCCGTGATGATATTGTGACTGCTGATAAAGCGTGTATGGTCACTAGCCTATCTTATTATGTGAATTCGACCGCCTATCATAAGGGTGTCGTGGCAGGGGCGACTCGCATCGATTTGGAAGGTAATGCAGCGGGTGTTATTTCTGTAGAAGAAGCGAAATATTCTACTGATTGTCGTCAAGCCAAACTACAAAAGAAAAAACCTGCAAAACCACAAGGTAAAGCAAAAGAACATGTGAATAATGAATAAATCTCTAATCGTGGGCTAATAAATACTTTATATACCCAATTGGCGCCAATATTTTGTTCGCTATCAGGGTTCTTATGTGCTAAATTTACCCGCTAATTTTTATTACAAAGCATGGGTTATCAAACTCGTGTGCGGAGAGTTTGTATGGAGTTAAATCGTCGGTTTTCCCCTATTAGTTTATTGATGTTAAGTATTAATGGCATGATAGGTTCAGCTTGGCTGTTTGCGCCGTTGTATGCGGCTAAAATTGCAGGTTCAGCCGCCATTGTTGCCTGGCTAATTGGTGGTGTTGCCACGGTATTAATTGCATTAACGTTTGCTGAGTTGTCCGTCTTATTACCGGTTGCGGGTGGTACAGCACAAATTCCTCAATTAAGTCATGGGATGTTTACGAGTTTTATTCTGAGTTGGGTGGCGTGGTTATCGGCGCTTACAATGGCTCCTATTGAAGTGCAAGCGGTGCTGCAATATGCCTCTACGTATTTTCCTTCATTGACACATTTAGTCAATGGCGTGCCATTGTTAACAGGGATGGGATTATGTTGGGCCACCATTTTAATGCTGGGTTTATGTATTATTAATATTGCGAGTTTTAAAGGTTTAGTGCGTTTTAATTTCGTGCTCTTTATTTTTAAAGTGTTCGTGATTGTGTTAACGATTGTCATGTTGATTACAGTGAGTTTCCATCCGGCGAATTTTTCTGGTATTGCAACTGCTACAGGGAGTGGTACCGGCTGGCAAACTATTTTAGCGGCGGTGGCATCCGGTGGTGTGGCATTTGCTTTTACCGGATTTAAACATGGTGTGGAATTAGCGGGTGAAGCAAAGAAACAAGCCATTGCTATTCCACTGGCTGTTGTGGGTTCGGTGGTATGTTGCTTGCTTTTATATATGGGATTACAAATTGCATTTATTGGCGCGCTCAAACCTGAAGCCTTGCAGAATGGCTGGGCGCATTTATCTTTTGCTGGTGATGTGGGTCCTTTTGCTGGATTAGCCGCGGGTTTAGGATTGGTATGGCTGTTGAAGCTTCTTTATGTCGATGCGGCAATTTCTCCAATGGGCGCAGGCTTGATTTATGTCACATCTACCGCACGTATTCTTTATGCAATGAGTAAAATTGGTTATGTGCCAGGATTTCTATCGCGCCTTAGCAAACAGAATTTTCCTGTTTATGCTATTTTTGCTAATTTTGCTGTGGGTATGTTTTTGTTTTTACCGTTACCGGGCTGGCAAGCCATGGTAAGTTTTTTGGTTTCCGCCATGGTTATTTCATATGCGATGGGTCCAATCGCTGTATTATGTTTGCGACTGGAACTACCCAATGCCCCACGTCATTTCCGGTTACCTTTCGTTAATGTTATTTGTCTGCTGGCTTTTTACTTTTGTAATTTATTAAGTTACTGGACTGGCTGGGATACCGTTTATAAATTAGCAATTGCCATTTTAATTGGGTTTAGTTTTTTTGGGGTGTCGTATCTGCGTGGTAAAATCAAAGCGGATTCTATCGGCTTAAAATCAGCACTGTGGGTAATTCCCTATTTGCTTGGCTTAACATTGATTTCGTATCTGGGTTCATTCGGTGGTAAGAATGTGATTCCATTTGGATGGGACTTTTTGGTTATCGCTATTTTCAGTGGGATAATGATGTATCTTGCGGTGATTAGTCGTTCTACCAATATGGTTCAGGATTTTGCTACTTATCAATTGGTAGAACCTGCAGCCGTTATTTAATATCTTCGTACACGACAAACAATCGATGAACCCATCGTGAACGTGCCCGTTTTTGCAAATTTACTTTGATATTTTAGCCGGTGGACACGCGGTACTTTGTCCACCCTACGATTCTAATCACTGCCGTACAATCACCGGCGTACCAATATCCACAAACTCTTGGTTTAACCACTTCGCGTCGTCCACAACGAGACGGACACAACCGTGGCTAGCATTGTAGCCTGGTACTTCATACGAACCATGCAGGGCAAAGCCACCATGGAAAAACATACAATAGGGCATCGGTGCACCACCACGGCCAACGGGATATTTCGTCGAGAAACAGCCGCGACCTTCTTTTTGATACACAGCAAATTTTCCAAGAGCCGTATGACAACCGTGACCAATATCGGGGCAATAGCCACGCGCACTGGATGCGGCTCCCCAGCGTACCAATGTACCGCTCGCATCATAAGCACCCCAAGCGGATTCGCCTGTTGAAACAATCACGATTTTTTCACCAGGAGGACTGATTTGTTGTGGAAATGGTGAAAATTGCATATCCGATACACGATCAAGATTTCGTGGAATGGCAATGCGCATGCCAGGTTCTAGTTGGATACCCATGCGATTAATTTTCATGACGAGATTTTGTTGTGCAGGATCAGGAAATAAGCGTTCCCATGTTTCACCATGTCTGACACGATGACAAACAAAGTCATTACTATTATTACAAAGACGGGCACCATAATAACGACTTTCTCCATAAGCAATCATATTAGCAGCACAAAGAGAAAGTATGAGCAATATTCTGGCGATAACAGACATGATGTAGCTCCTCATATTATTATTTTGTTTATGCTCATAATGCATTACAGATAAGCTGTTATATGTAATCAGTATAAAACAAAAACAGAATTTTGGTTGTGCAAGCCATAGAAAAATAAAATGAGAGACCGTGTTAATTTATAATTAATAATTAGATCATCATGTTATAGAATAAATAATATTTCACAGGGCTCCTGTGGATAACTATAAAATGCAAGATATTCACAAAAAATAGGATGGTTTAGCGATGGATAATGCTGCAACGTTATTGAATATGACGCGTATCAACTCCCATATTTTACATATTAAATTAAATCGCCCCGAGGCACTGAATGCATTGAATGCGGAGTTGATGAGCCAGCTCGAGAATGTTTTTTTAGAAGCGAAAGCGGATGTGACAGTGAAAGCCATTTTGTTAAGTGGCGAAGGAAAAGCATTTTGTGCCGGTGCAGACATCAAACAACTTGCCACATTGAATGCGCATACCGGCAGTGAGTTCGCACGTTATGGTCAACGAGTTTTTCGTTTATTAGAACAATTGGGTAAGCCATCACTGGCTGCAATCCATGGTTTTGCTTTAGGTGGTGGTTGTGAATTAGCCATGTCGGCGACATTGCGTATTGCAGCGGATACAGCGGTATTCGGTCAACCTGAAATAAAACTGGGTGTTATTCCTGGTTTTGGTGGCACCCAACGATTGTCTCGTTTGGTTGGTAAAGGACGTGCATTAGACCTCTGTCTTACTGGACGTCTCATCAAAGCTGAAGAAGCCCATCGCTGGGGATTAGTGAATGAAGTTGTCGCATCGGATCAGTTATTATCTCGAGCGACACAATTGTTAACGGATTTAATTAAGCTTGCGCCTATTGCACTGCAAAGTATGATGATGACGATTGATCAAGGCTATGACTTGTCATTAACGGATGCGTTTGCATTGGAAGCCGCACATTTTGGATTGTGTTGTGCGACTACGGATAAAAAAGAAGGCGTGAAGGCTTTTATTGAAAAACGGGCCGCTTTGTTTTGTGGAGAATAAGCATGCAAGAGAAAGTCGATATTTTTTTTGAAGAAATACCGGGTAAAGACGGTAACATTGGTTTGATTACGTTAAATCGTCCTGAAGTTCTTAATGCGTTAAATCAAGCTATATTTGTTGCAATGAATGCGAAACTACAAGAATGGGGTAGTGCAGACACTATCAAAGCTGTTGTCATTCGCGCTGCAGAAGGGCGTGCATTTTGTGCGGGCGGTGATATTCGCTCAGCCTACGAACGTGCCAAAGCAAACGATCCCACACTCGTTAATTTTTTTGCCGAAGAATACAGCATGAATCGCACTATCTATCATTTTCCTAAGCCTTATATTGCTTTGATGAATGGGATTACCATGGGTGGCGGTGTGGGTATTTCTATTCATGGTTCGCATCGTGTCGCAACAGAACGGTATGTGTTTGCGATGCCTGAAACTGGTATTGGTTTTTATCCGGATGTGGGCGCAACGTATTTTTTATCGCGCTTGCCACATAAGATAGGTTTTTATTTAGGATTGACAGGTGCCAAGATTGATCATCATGATGCACATGCATTAGGGTTGATTGATTATGTGGTAGAGCCTGATGTTTTTCCCGATATTGTAACAAAACTAGCGGAGACTTCGTTACAACACAATGCAGATGCCACGGTGTCTGAAGTATTAAATAGTTTTATGATTCCGAATGGCAAATCCAGTTTAATGGATAAGCAAACAGCCATTGAAATGTGTTTTTCTAAAGACACGGTGATTGGCATACTGGATGCATTGGAACATTTTCCAGATGCTTGGAGTCAACAAGTGGCGGCATTGATGAGTACAAAATCGCCGACCAGTTTATCTGTGACTTTGCGGCAATTAACAGAAGGAAAAAAATTAAAATTTGATACTTGTATGGATCTGGAATTGCGTTTAACGAGTCGTTTTCTACAAGGCCATGATTTTTTTGAAGGTATCCGTGCTGCTATTATCGATAAAGACCACTCGCCCCATTGGCGGCCGGCTAAGTTAGAAGCAATTCATTCTACTGATATAGATCACTATTTTGCGCTGTTACCCGCTGAATTGTCGACACGAGAAAATCTGTAAATTCAATAAGATAATCTTAACTGAGCCGCGACCGTTAGGGGGTGTTACTACATTGGATAGTGACGCTTCCTGACAGTCGCGGCTCGGTATTGATTTCGATTAAAAATAAATAATAAATATCCACATAGCTTAATTTTTGTCTATAATGAAATATCAGCACCGTTTCTTTCATTTCTACCTTTCTTATAGGAGGTTCCGTTCTAAAGCAAGCCGCTTGTGTCAGGATATTCACTATTATAATGAAGATGATGTAGTGGGGAGGATACAATGCAACCAGTCAAAATCGTCATTCGTGATATGCCAAATTCACCCGCATTAGAAAGCCATATTCGTAAGAAAGCCGAAAAACTCGCTCAGTTTTACAATCGCATTAATACATTCCAAGTGGTAATCGAAATTCCACAAAAGCATAAACGTAATGGTAAATTATTTAATGTGCGCATTGATTTGACTGTGCCTGGTAAAGAGTTAGTGGTGAATCGTAAATTAGATCAAGATGTTTATGTTGCTGTGCGTGATGCTTTTGATGCATTACTGCGTCAGCTAGAGACGTATGCACGTAAACGGCGTGGCGATGTTAAAAATCATGATCATGCAAATTATGGTTATGTGACAAAATTATTTCCAGAAGAAGGGTATGGATTTATTCAGAGTGTGGATGGGAATGAATTATATTTTAGTTCAAGCAATGTCACGCATCCTAATTTTGATGGTTTAACAATTGGTGATGCGGTGCAATTTCTAGGAATCACGGGCAATGAAGGATGGCAAGCGCATCGTGTGACGAAGGAAAAAAAGACGAATTTGCTTGAAGAAACGGATTGGTAAGATTGTGATGAGACTCCGCTATTGTTATTGCGATAGCGGAGTTTTATTTTGTCTTAGCAAATCTTCGCAGCCCTGTTGATATTCCTTCATCAGTCTTCTGCCATACTCGACTATTGCTGGTAATGTTTCGACAAGATGAAATAATTTTTGAAAAATCAAAATACCATCATTAGCAAAGTGAGTTTTACTATTTAGGACAGCTCTTTTAAATTCGGCGTAGGCATTCTCATCATATTTTTCCATGGCGAGTTGGGAAAAAATTTCTTTTGCTGTCACTAACAAGTGCTGTTCTTCCGTATTAGTTTTGTTGATTTCTTCTCGCTGAAAATAATTTTTTAATTCGATTTCGCACACTAATGCGTAAATATGAGGATGACTTTCTAGTATGTTTTTGGTTATGGGATCGACGTCTTTTAAACAATCCGTTATATTGGGTATAAAACGCGGGACGAGTGTTACCGTCTTGTTTTCGTCAGAAATATAACAAATAGTTTGTAATGGCCTTGCGCGAATCATGACGAGGGCATCAATCAAGGCAACTGGTAACAGGTCCGCACATTTTTGATGAAGCATGCCAAGCGATAGATAATTCATGCGCCACTGATTCGCATTCCAACGTTTATAATTTTGTGTTTGTTGTAAATTCACAGCGAGATAATGAGCAACTTGTAGTTTGCAAAAACGATAATCATTTGGATGCGTTTCTAAATGTTTCTCAATAGTATCTATGATAGTAGCCAGTTGATTGATACGTAAGTTTTCGAAATCTCGATGGATATTAATGTAAGTATTATGGTAATGAATGGCTGCTTGCTTAATTGCTTTTAATGTCGCAAGAATTTCTTGAGGAATAAATTTTTGTTCTGGTGTTTCGTCAGTTTTTGTTTTCTGAGATATTATGGCTCGGAAAAAAGACATAGCACAGTCACCAATTAAAGGTAATGAAGTAATTCTATGCCGATTTTTCGGGAGGCACCATCGATTTAATGATGGTCTCGCAGATTCCTAACGGTTTCCAGGCGCAATTTTGGCAGATTTTATCAAAAACATCGAGTGTGATATGGGTTGCAATACGTTCTTTTGCAGCTTGCCACGTGATGTGATCGCCCACTTGTAAACCGAGTGCATCTGCATGTAGTTGATCCAATTGTTTGATTTTATTTTCATTTTCGCAGGAGGTGCCTTGATTATGCGGGCAAGGTGCGCAGATAGAATCTGTTTCGGCAACCACTTCGATAGTAACGTGTGTTAATTTTTCGATAACAGCATAATAGTTTTGTACGAAAGCCGGGGAATACCCTTTGCCTTGAAAGCAAAGGGTACAAAGAAAATGATGTGCTCGAAACTTAATAAGGTTTTCTCCAGCAATACGGTGCAACGGCTGCTGCAATGACAAGCTTAATACTTTCTGTGACTAAAAATACTTTCACGCCAACCAGATAAGCGGTATGCCAACCAACAAATTGTGCCAGCCAGACATAGCCAAAAAGAAACATCATACTAGCACCCGCGAGCGATGCAGCAAACGCAGAAAAAATATTCTTGGCAAAACCATTTTCGGCAAGCCAACCTGTGATGGCAACAGCCGGTAAGAAACCAATTAAATAACCGCCTGTTGGTCCCAGTAATGTCGTTAAACCAAAAGAAGCATTAGCAAAAACGGGGATGCCGCATAAGCCTGCAATTAAGTAACTTGCTACCATGCTTGTGCCTAAGCGAGAGCCAAAAATAAGCCCCAGGAAAAGCACGGTTGCACTTTGGAAAGTGAGAGGAACAGGTTGCATAGGAATGCTGAGTTGGGAAGCAAAAGCTAATAAACTTGTGCCAATCAAGGTCAATAAAATATGTTTAGTAATGCTTTTATTTTTAGACCAAAAAATACTGTGTAGCGGATGGTGCAAATTGAATATCACGGTTCTTTATCCTATTCGTTATAAAGAGTGGAGGCCATCATACTGGGTAATATGGTTCGCCGTCAATAATTGGCTAAATTTAGATCTATTTATAGAATCCTATTTTTTATTTGACTGACGCATTAAATATTAGCTGTGTTATGCACCATGATTTGTGGTGGTTGTGTCACAATCCTAGGATCAAAAACCCAATAGAATATTCTTGTAATGTATTGCAAAAAACATGAATATATTATGGATAGTTTCCTGTGATCAATGATTGTTACTGAGAAAAGCCACAGAACCGAGTGAATAATCTGCCTTAATTGTTGAGGAAATATGGAAACTATAATTTTACTTTTGGTATGCCTAGTTTTATTCGCAATTATCGGGTTTTTCACCACTATTCTATGGCTTGCTCGCTTTCTTGGAAGCGAAGGCACCTATCCTGCCGCACAGCATCCGACTGCATGGACTTCAGTTCATCCTTCGTCGTTACAGCATGGGCAGATGAGAATAGAAAAGCTCTATGCCGAGAAAAAAATTTCCTTCGACGTGATGAATGAGCTCCTTCAAACCATGGGATTGACGCCCAGCGTTGCAAAGCCAACGCCAGTTGCAGAAATCATGCATAACATTTCTTCTGGACCTATTTCTATTCCTGCTGTCCAGACACTGTCCCAACCTGAGCTTTGGCAGGAATCAACTCCTGATTTGCAAAAGATTCAAAAATCGGGGTTTCTTAATGCCAGCAACATTAAAACTATGTTGATCTCCGGAGCCGCGTTGTTTGTGTTTGCCGCCTATCTCTTTGTTCGCTCTTATTGGATGTTTATTCCTGGCATCGTTAAATTTCTTGGTCTTGCTGGCGTAACAGTAGCCATCTACCGCGCAGGGTGGCTATTGTTTAGTAAAACGGCAGCATCGAAAACAGGAGAGACGCTGATTATCCTGGGACTGCTGTTGATTCCATTTAATGTGGTTGCAGCCAACCTATTTCTGTTTAACCATGTGATTGGTAGCGATGCTGCATGGACCTGGGGATTGGTGCTTCTGGGTGCTGCATCCATTGCTAACGCGCCTGCTATGCCTACATTCTCTATGGGGGTTGTTATTGCCGCCGCTTTTGCGAGCGCTGCTTGTATAGCCGGGTCAGTGTATCAGGTGGTTGTGCAAGATCGTTTGATGGGCATTGCTGCAACAGCGCTGGGCATTTTGTCCATAGCCTGTATTCTAAAAACAGAAAAGTCACTCATGAAAGGGATTTACGCTGCGCTCAATGGCACTATCTTTTTCATTCTCAGTATTTCAGTCTGTTACGGATTTTTCTTGGATGAGCCCAGTCAGCGCGCGATGGTTTTTTCATTGCTATTGGTGGGTGTGATTTTTGCGATCGAGTCGCGTCTTTTCAAAGAGCAATTTGCGTACGGTGCAGGATTGTGTTTCATGGGTGCTGGTGCAGTGCTGCTGCATCATCTGCATGTGCCAGTTTACAAATATGGGCTTTTCTTCGTTCCAGCCGGCTTGCTTGCAACGCTTCGCGCGTGGTTTTTTGAGCGATCAGACCGTAAAAATTTAGCAACTCCGTATTTTCATCTTGGCCAATTGGCAATAACAGCGTCTTTAGTTGCAATCTTGCCATCCTTTTATTTTTATATGGACACAGGGTTCCCTGTGCTCATGCTGATCTTTATACTGGCCACTTTTTCTTATGTTGTCATGGGGGCGATTTATGAGAGCCCATTTTTCACGTATGCCGGGGGATGCGTCATTCTTCTTGCGACGGGATCCATCGCTCATCATGAACAGTTCTCATTTGTTATAGCGTTGTACTTCTTTTGTGGAGTCGCGTGGGCATTTATTCTGGCGGGTTGCGTCGCTGTGCCTTATCGCGAGAAACAGGTAGGCGAACCGTTGACTCTCTTGGGGCTTGGCACCATTTCGTTGGCGATTGCTTTCTTTTTTGCTCAATGGGCGGAACCACTGCTTTTCTCGAATACCGTGTACCCGATACTACCACCAGATCAAGTGCAAAATGGGATATGGATAGGCATATTATGTGTTGCGGCTTATGGGTTCCTGTCTTTTGTTAAGAAACAGGTTGCGTTGATTTATCCAGCGTTGGTGAGTGCGACGCTGGTGTATTTATTTATTCTTGAAAAAATGCAGCTGCCGGCTGATTTTTCTCATGTGTTGTGGATTGTGCCGGGTTCTATGCTCCTGTTTTATGCGATTTCATTCATGGGAAGAATACAGCTTGCCCGTTGCTTTGCCGTTTGGGCTCAAATTGTTTTCGCCATCATTGCTTGGAATGCATTTGTCTCATTGTCCCCTTCCGCGTTATTCGCCGTGTTGATTTGTACGTCAGTCATGCTGCCCTGTTTAGCGCTTGGATATGTTGATCTTACAACGGTAGCTTTGTTAGGTATTTACTTAACGCATTATCTTTGGTTCCGCCAGAGTCATTCTCTCCTAGAGACAGAGTTAGCGGAATATGGGATGCAACTATTAATTGTGAATTGTGCGGTTGTATTTATTCGCACGGTGATCGGACTGGGTAAGCAGGCTATTTCCATTGTGCCATTTCAGGTAATTGCCATGTTTTTTTCTGCAATGAGTCTCTGTCTTGTCTTGAGGGATTATTCGATTGCTTGGCAGATCTATCTAGCCTATGGACTGCTTGCGCTGTTGGTTAGCAAAGTGCATTACGAAGGGAAATATCTCTATATTGGGAGCACCTTACTACTGGCGGCTTATGAGCTGTTTTTATCTTCTCACCATGTTAATCTCACTGAATTGTACTCAGCGCCCGCAGGATTTTATATTCTGGCGTGTGGGTATTTTACAAAAGAAAATCGAGATGCGCGCAATATATTTTATGTTTTTGGACAGCTTGTTCTTTATACCCCATCGTTCATAGAGTCTTTAACGGAAACATGGCAATGGCATGGTATTTTCTTAGGAATCATTAGTATTGCCGTCATGCTTTTTGGCATGTCGCAGCGAAATCGGATTTTGACGCTAGGAAG
>Ga0206815_1012_pt1 | contig 60414 bp, 71 predicted proteins | sample Alteio_BWOrgCont_91_FD_152864 | JGI IMG/M metagenome (GOLD analysis project Ga0206815, IMG submission 152864) | Enriched cells from forest soil in Barre Woods Harvard Forest LTER site, Petersham, Massachusetts, United States -... | ecosystem: Environmental > Terrestrial > Soil > Temperate forest >...
CCGGATCTCGATGAAATCCGCGCGATCCTTACCGACATCCGCGAGGACGACCAGCGTGCGGGCAAGGTCATCGACCGGATGCGCGGGCTGCTCAATAAACATGACCTCGACACGCGTCCCCTCGACGTGCGCGAACTCGTTGGCGATGTCGCAGCCCTCGTGCGGGTCGATGCTGCGGTACGGCAGGTGGAGTTGAACCTGGACGTGCCGAGCGATCTACCGTTCGTGCGTGGAGACCGAGTGCATCTTCAGCAAGTGCTGCTGAACCTCATTCTTAATGGTATGGATGCACTCAACAGGGCGAAACGGGAGGATCGGCGCGTAAGTGTGACCGCGCGGCTCGACGGACTTCAGTCCGTCGAGATCACCGTGAGTGATGCCGGCCACGGCATCCCCGCCGACAAACTCGCGCACCTCTTCGAGCCCTTTTTCACCACCAAGCCGAACGGTATGGGCATGGGCCTGCCGATATCGCGCACGATTGTTGAGGCGCACGGCGGGCGGCTCTGGGCAGAGAACAACACCGTTGCTGGGGCGGCGTTTCGTTTCACGCTGCCGATCGTGCAGGAGGAGGCCGCGAAATGAGCGCCACCGAGCCAATCGTTCACCTCGTCGATGACGATGCCTCTTTCCTTGCGGCGATCTCGCGGCTGCTGCGCGCGAGTGGATTCGCTGTGAAGGCGTTTTCGTCGGCGAGCGCCTTTCTCAAGCAGTACGATGCGAATGCGCCGGGCTGTGTGCTGGCTGATTTGGAGATGCCCGAAATGAGCGGACTCGAGCTGCAATCAGCTCTCGCACGAACTCGCAATCCGTTGCCGATTCTCTTCCTCACCGGACACGGCGACATTCCCTCAACCGTGCACGCGATGCGCGGGGGTGCAGAGGATTTTCTGGAAAAGCACGGATCAAAGGAAAGGCTTCTCAATGCGGTGAATCGCGCTTTAGCCCGCGATGCGCGCGAACGTGTGAAGCGCGCCCGGCAGGGTGAGTTGGGCGCGCGCTTCGCCACGCTCACCAACCGGGAGCTGGAAGTGCTAGGCCACGTCGTGCTGGGCAGGCTCAACAAGCAAATCGCCGCCGATCTCTGTATCCACGAGCGTACGGTGAAGCTGCACCGCACGGCGATTACGACGAAACTGCGCGTGCAATCCGTTGCGGAACTGACGCGACTGACCGACGAAGCGGGCATCTTCACGGCGTCTACTCCGACCTTCCCCTAAGGGCAGTAGCCGACATTCGCGCCGACACCTATAGTGCTCATTGGATCGCTGATGAGCACTATTATGCCTATCTACGTCGCTGTCGTCGATGATGACGAGAGTCTTTGTCGATCACTCGGCAGGCTGCTGCGTGCGGCGGGGATTCAGCCGATCACCTATGCATCCGCGGAGGCGTTCCTCGCCGACACCAAGCATCCTCAGTTCGACTTTCTGGTGCTCGACATCCAGCTCGGCGGCATGTCCGGCATCGAACTTGCCCAGCGCTTCGTGGCCGAAGGAGGGCACGCTCCTATCATCTTCATCACCGCTCACGATGATCCTGAAGCCCGCACAGAGGCCGAAGCGGCGGGTTGTATGGCTTATTTCCGTAAGACCGATTCCGGCGCCGAAGTGCTCGAAGCCATACGCCGGTGCGTGAACTGAAGAGAATGTATGAATTTACTCAAGCGCCTGTCACTCGCGGCTGCGACGGTCCGATGACGCAGGCAATTCCTGAAATTGAAGACTACGAGGTAAGCGAAAGCATTCAGCTTGAGGCTTCAGTGGAAGTCGGAGGAACGGAGGAGATTGAAGCAAAATTGGAACCGGACATAGGAAAGCTGATTACTCTGGGCGAGGTTGGAGGCAAGATCAGCGTATCGGGCAAGCTCAGCGGCGGTGCACAGCAGAAGTTGGATTACGATGTGCACTACTCGCGAATTAAATCGTTCAGCGTTACGCAGAAGTGATTAATTGGAGACACCCGTCATGTCCGACACGGACCAGATTGTCAAGGAGAACCTATTCGAAGCATTCAAGAAGTTGAATCAGTATGTCGTATTGGGCTCGGTGCATCCGCGTCGGCGCTTGCACTGAATCTCAATGCCGCCGGTCTCGACACACAAAAAGAGTTATCGTCCCGGGCGTGTTTGTCGTTATCGATCCACACGCGGATAGCACTGTACTTTTGGTTTAAGGACACCCCGGAAGAGCGGAAGTCATTTTTTGTCGCGTGAAGGGGCGAATCGGTTTTACTGCAACTTAATGGTTTACAACCGATCGGTAAGGTACTCGATCTAAGGAGAAAAAAACACAATGACGCAATGTTTTGAGCTCTTGCTTCTCCCGGGCACGGATCACAAGGATTTCGAGAAAGCTGTATGGACCGAGGTTTTTCCGCGCCTTGTCATCTTTAGGCGAACTGTTCGGAACACAGTCCACAGGCTCTTCAGGAACGACAAAACAAATCAAGCATTGCAGAGTTACATGTGGTTAGTGTTTGCCGAACTTGTAGGCAGCACGCCCGAGACCGCGGGTGACGGTCCCGAAGTTCTCGCCTCAGACCTGGCCTTCTTGAACGAGGCGGCGGATCTGTTAGCCAAATATGCCACGATCTCGAGCTTTACCGAAATAGTACCCACTGAACAGCCGGCCGTCGCTGCAGGTTCCTGAATTAATGGCGTGGCAATTCCCGTTGCCCCACGACGCGTCAGAAGAGAGTTGAGAAAGGAAACCCATATGGCAGATTCCGGATTCATCGATGCTGGTTCAACGACACACTTCTCCTTCGAGTTTGATGACACGCTCGACGCTCCAGCTGCGAAAACGCTCGCCAACGCTCTCGTTGCTACCTGCGAGCGTGACTATGACGCCATCGCCTCATGGTTCGACGGTCTGATGCCAGGTGGCGTACCCTTCAAGGTTCAGATCGGCCCGAAGAGCGAGGAGCATGGTGGGAGCAATGACCAAATAAGTAACATCACAATCGACTATGGAGCAACCGCAGACTTCTCCTTGGCCAGAGAGGTGCTGGTTGCCGAGTTGATTGAGATCTTCATGCCCGCTCAGAACAAAGGCTGGCAGGCAGGACAAAGTCACGGCGAGGGACTTTCGCAAGCAGCGGGCTTTGCAATTTATCCAGAACAAGCAACGGGCTTGGATGGCGTTAAGGTCTGGCTGGGTGCCCGCGACATTTCAGGCATCATAAGACCGAACTTTGTCGACAATACAGACGATTCGGATAAGAACAAGTTTTCGTACGGGTGTGCTCTCTTATTCATCTACTACCTCCACTCGCAGCTAGGCTTCAGCATGCGCGCGATTGTTCAGGCAGCTGACAAGACACTTGAGGGTGTCTACACCAACCTCACGCAAGATCACGATGGTTTTTCGTCCTTCTCCGCGCTTCTGCTGGCCAGATTTCCTCTGAGTGCTGCCTCGGGCCTGCAGGGCAGTGAAAACCCGTTTCCACTGTCCTCCGCCACGGTGCTGAGTGCAAAGCAGTTCCTCGCGCGGCACCCGCGCGGTGAGCAAACCTTGCGTCAGGTCATTGCTTCCAGAAATATCGGAGATTTTCGGGCTCTCCTAAATAGCGATAGACCAGTGTCCCGAGTTGTTTGAAAGCGTTGCGGCGCGACCCACCACGTGGGGAGGAGGCGCGTAACTTCTTGGGTTACCGCCAAGTCTTAGTGAAAGTCAAAATCTCAAGAAAGAAGAGGAAATTGTCAAAATGCCAAATCTAACGGGTGATTCAGCAATCGCGACCAAATCGGCGGTAAAAGGTACCAACACAAGCACGCCAACCCCAGGTATCGTGGGACCCAGTGTGGCGATCGAAGGGCAAAGCGACGCAGGGTGGGGAGTCTATGGCCATAGTGTACATGGGCGAGGCGTTGTCGCCGAAAGTGATACCGACTATGGCCTGCGTGCCGTCAGCCGCACCATGCCTGGCATTCGGTCGAGTTCTACAGATGGGAATGGTTTGGAGGGCTGGGCCACGAAGGCTACTGGGGTTGTTGGAATCAGCGCAACCGGCATCGGCGTCGCGGGCGTGACAGACGGCACCGGGACCGGTGTATCGGGAACCAGCAAAACAGGGAACGGGGTTCACGGATCTAGTGAATCAGGATTTGGGTTACTAGGCGAATCCACGACCGGACGAGGGGTGGTGGCCACAAGTGACACAGACTATGGCCTGCGAGCCGCCAGCCGCACATCGGCAGGTATTCGTGGAAGCTCCGTCGATGGCCGAGGCGTGGAGGGTTGGGCGACTAAGTCCGAGGGCGTTGTGGGCATCAGCGAAACTGGCAATGGTGTGTGGGGCCAGACCGACGGCGCTGGGGTGGGCGTATTAGGAACCAGCAAGAGCGGCATAGGGATATACGGGAAAGGAGGCCGGCTGGCCGGATTCTTTGAAGGAAACGTGGAAGTCACCGGCGACATTCAAATGACGAACGCAGACTGCGCTGAAGACTTCGACGTGTCCGGTGCGAATCGCATGGAGCCAGGAACGGTGATGGTTCTTGGTCCCGAAGGGACAGTGTGCGAGAGCTTTATAGCCTATGACAAACGGGTGGCCGGAGTCATCTCGGGCGCGGGGAATTACAAACCCGCCATTGTGCTGGATAAGCGAGGTACGACCGGCAACAGACAGCCCATCGCGCTTATGGGCAAGGTGTTCTGCAAGGTAGACGCGCGGTTCGGCGCAATCGAAATAGGTGATCTGCTGACGACCTCGCCGACTCCGGGGCACGCCATGAAGACGGGTGATCCGTTTAAGGCATTCGGCGCAGTAATCGGCAAGGCTTTGCGACCCATCACCGAAGGACAGGGATTGATTCCCATTTTGATTTCGTTGCAATAGTCCGGACGACACGACAAATCGGAGGAGAAATAATGGGCCGAATCAGAATGCACGTGTTTATCAGTAATGAGTCAGATTGCAAGTTGACTTTTGGACGTGATGATATCAAGTCGGGAAGCTACACTCCCGACTGGAATCCCCCTCCGGTGATCAATCCGGGTGAGAAAAAGGGCTTTCAGGGCGAGGGTGATTTCACTGCGGTACCGACAACGGGCACGGAGGGCGCAGTTTGGTACAACGTCACCGCAGCTGACGGCGGTGGAGGCGAACTCTACATTCACTGGGACAGTCCACTTGTCGAATCTCAGTACGGCAACACCTTTCACGTCTGGGCCCCCGCCGGCTGGGAGGTGACAAATTCCGGTGGACAAGGGCACGACGCCGAGCTTGATGTCCGCCTTCGCCGCACAGCGCGGCGCGATGTTCCCAACTTTCACGCCCGCGGGAGAGGGTTCCCCTTCGTAAACCACTGGGATGGGGGGCTGCCAGTTATGACGCTCGGTTTCTTATGGAATCGCCTTTTTGATTCGCTGCCAGGTCCACTTGGTGATCTCGGGATCGGAAAACTTGTCGATGAGAACTGGTTGCCCCTGACACACGCCGATTCGGGGCTGTGCGGCGGAATGGTTTTCACCGTGATGGACTACTTTGCGGCCCACCGGCTTCCTCCGGTGCAGACGAGCCCTCCGAAATCGCGGGATGATGTGTTGTTCCAGTTCATCCGCGACCGCCTCTGGGATAGCTTCGACGTCGGGGGAGGTGGATCCCGCTACCTGGGTTACTCGTCCCCAAATTACCCTAACGGAGATGAAGGGGTCAGCCAGAGCGTAGGTTTGACTCGTGGTCGCTCGTGGGTGACATATCGGGAAGCGTGGCCGGAGATTCAATCCGACATCGACGCGGGTAGATTGTCGCCACTGGCGCTAATTCAAACGGACAATCTGGATGTGGGAAGCAACCACCAGGTCCTCGCGTACGGCTATCAAAAGAGCGGCCAGGATGTCACATTGTTCATATATGACCCCAATGAGGGCCAGCATGAGGTGAGCTACGCGTTCAACATTACACAGACCGATGGAGAGGTCCATGTAAACCGAATGTTGGAGGGTGTAGTCGCAAACCCTCATCGCATTTTCTGCATATTCCGAACAAACGGATATACACCGAAAGACCCACCAAACGGACGTCCAATCAAGTCCGTCCGGGATGCGTTGCGCGCATCCATGTTGCCGACATCGTCCGTTCGTAGCGCGGTTGCTGAACACCAAACCGGTGGATCCGTGGTGGGCTGGATGCGATCAATCTAAGGAACGGTGCCCTGTGTCTCGCCAGGATTCCATCAGGTAGGACGAGCAAATGAGATTTTGACATCGGATTGAAACCGCTTGCAACGCTCCGGATGAGTGTTGGGAGTTTTGGCGAGGGCGCAGGCACAGCATCAGCTTTGAATTAAGGCCTGGGCCACCGCCCACGAAAATGCGTCAGCACCACCGTCATCGAATATGCCGCTTCTGCAAAAGAGGAAAGAACGATGGCATTTTGTATTCAAGAGGCACAGTATTTTCCAACTGGTATAACCATTTAGATTGGGGACCTTGCGATGGATGAGAGTCCAAAACCTAAAAGCTCTTGGTGGCAAACAATTCCGGGTGTGCTGACCGCAGTAGCCGCCGCTGCTACCGCGATTGCGGGTTTGATAGGTGGTCTTCACTCAGCGGGACTGTTGGGAGGGGAAAACGTCAAGCCCATGTCAGCGCCGACGGAACAGTTGTGCTCGGCTCGCACTGGGTACCCAATAGGCCGGTGGCGCGTAATCGACAAAAGCAACGCTTCCGCCAACTCTTCGACATTCGTCATCTTTACCCGACCCGCCGGCGGAACTTGGGTCCCGTATGCAGGCCAAGGAAGTTTTGAGTCCTTTCCCACGCCGTCGCCCGGAGCGGAGGTTGTTCTTAGACTGCGCGTTGATTCTGGCAACTATCTAAGCACCAATAATTTAGTAGTCTCATCCGACGGCTGCCGAATGGACGGCACTTATAACGACTCTGAGGGTCACAAGGGCGAGGCTAGTTACTTTTATGATGGCAAATAACCGCTTCGAAGCGGTCTACGAGCTGTCCCGATGCATCAATTGTGGTTATCAGGCCACACATCTGTGGTCACGAAAACGGAATGGGTCGCTTGACATTGACATCCGATCGGACGACCCAATGATCGTGCTCATCGCCGAGGTGGACGCTGCCGGACGGGTGTCGACGACCCGTTGTCAACACTTCGCCCTCCAAGCATTTTATATGCGACGAAGTCCGGCCACGACTGAGGCGTTTTCCATTACCAACACTTTCTCCAAGGCGCATCGGCGGCGCCCTCACGAACGCCGGGAGCCGCCATCACGCGTCCCCTGCTCGTTTCCGGCACTGGAAGCTCCAGGCAGGAGCACGAGCTTGCCATGAGCCTTATTGCTCATGCTTATCTCTGCCGCCTCACGCCAATCCTCCAAGGCAAACGTTCGGGCAATCGGAATCGAAAAGCGCCCTTCCGCGGCATGTTGTGCGTAGTAACCGAGTACGTCATAGCGAAGGCCAGCGTTCTCCTTCCACTAGGATTGATTCGAAAGCGCAGCGACATGCGCACAGATGCAACGCACGTCGTCGCCTCCGTGCGCAACATGAACAGGGGGGAATTGGTAGGAGAAACTCTGCGGGCAGCCCTAAATGTGATTGCAACTGTCGACCCGAAGTGGCTGGCGGCGAACGTAGATAGTTCCTGGTATTTGAAGTATGCCAAGCGGTTTGAGCCGAATCGCGCGCCACGGACCAAAGAAGATATGGCTGCCACCACAGAGGAAGTAGGCTTGGATGGCATGACGCTACTTGAGAGAGTCTGGCAGGACTCGACACCTCGATATCTTCGCACCCTTCCTGCTGTCGAAATCCTTCGGCAGTGTTGGGTTGAACAATTTTGGGTAGATGAAGGCGTTGTGCGGCTCCGTCATGCAGGCAGCCTCCGGCCTCCCCGCTTCGTGTTGATTCACCGTACGATCCGGAAGCTCGTTAGGGCGTCAAACGCACAACGGAATGGATTGGATACAAGGTTCATTTCACGGAAGTCTGCTCACGCGATGTACCGCATTTGATCACAAACGTCGATACTGTGACCGCGTATGCAGCGGACACAGAACATTTGCCACGGGGGCAGGACGAGTTGGCCAAACGAGAACAACTCCCTGCCCGCCAATTTGTGGACGGCGCGTACGTTGGGACCCAGTTGATTATCGAAAGCCGCAAGAAGCATGGCATTGAGGTCATCGGTCCTGTCAAGCAAAACAGCCATCACTTGCAAGAGTCCGAGGGCTACGACCTCGCCGCCTTCAAGATCGATTGGGAACGGCAGTTTTCGACTTGTCCACAGGGAAAACGCAGTACTGGATGGTGGGTGAACACAAGCAAGACGGGGCGCATCACCATATCGACGAAGTTCTCCCGCACGGATTGTAGGAGCTGTACCGCGAACCGGCTCTGCACAAAGAACGGCGATAAGAACTCAAGGAAGTTGACCATGCTACCGCGCGAAGAGCACGAACTACTCGCCGCAGCGCGAGCCAAGCAGCAAACGCCAGAGTGGAAAAAGACATACAACATGCGCGCTGGCATTGAAGGCACTATTTCTCAGGCTGTGCGTTCAACAGGTCAACGGAGGTCACGATAGCCGCGCCGTCGCAGTGTGTCAATGGCCTTGTATCTAGACGCCGGAGTGCTCCAGATCGCTCCGTCCACTCCCGGCGTGTTCTTGCCCTGATTGTGTGTCACCCGCTTCACGGCCAACGCTCGACCGTGGAACGAGTGGGTCAGCAGCCATTGCAGGGCTTTCACCTTGCCATGACGACCTTCCTGTGTTGCCTTGACGATACGCTCTTGCAGTCTCCTGACCTAGAGTTCACACTGAGACCAGTCGATCTGTTCCCATTGTGCCTTCGGGCCGGAGGCTGCACACATAGATTGCTCCACGTTCATTTGCAATTTCCTCCCGCGAAGATTCTGTAAGTTCTCTCGTCAACCACGACCAACTGGAAGTCTGCCTGCTTTCGCAGCGGAGTGATGTCGCAACTCCTATCCGCTCCATTACAGAGCGGCATTCGCTTTCTCCAGCATCCTTTACCCGCTACCCCATCAGCGTGCCTTGCGGCAACACCTGCCTCCGAAGAGGCGGGGCATTGGGCTTACCTTGTTCCGTTTGAATGACACGAGTGACGTAGTCCCCGCCTCTACACCGGCAGCCTTTATGTCCGTGTGCCCCAAACAGGCGTTGGAGCATCCGGCTGCGTGCCTTTTGGCTAGAGCCTGTCAGCGTCTTTGGCTCTTTGGCAGTGACGGCGCCTTCGGCGGTTCACTTGTGTTGGACCTATCACTCAGCCTGGCCCTCCCACCGCCTTGACGCTGGCAGTGAAGGAGAACGCCTCACGGCATTCTTCTTTGTCAAAAGACAGGAGGTACGTTGTCTCGACAGCTTTCGACCCAGCCGTTACCAGCTACGCCGATGTCGATAGGCTACTGCGGACGGAACCGCAGGTTCAGCTCACTCCTTTCGTGTTGAACAATCATCCAAACAGCTTCAAGTCGCACGCCTGTTCCTGCCCCGCAACGCCCGGCCCCTACGTGCGTACAAGCTAAAGCAATAAGGAAGAGGACCAATTTTCTTCCTTCGTCAAGTGCCCCCGCTTCAGGCAACGGGCTTGGCAGAGGCGGAAGAACCCGTCAAGGGTCTCCGCATTCGCTTCGATGAACGCGCACCGAACGCGCGCCCTTGACGGAACCTTTCGCCTCCGCCCGTTGCAAGAGCCATGAAGCGGGGGCACTCAACGAAAGAAATTTGGTTTGAGGTGCTTATGCTTCTGGACGCCAATCGGCCCCACGGGGCTACGCAGGAGCATCGACATGGAATATCAGAGCACCAGCATCGCAGCGACCACCGCCAGCAATGGCACAGCCAACAGCCAAGCCGCGCCGCACAGTAAGAATGCGGCGCAGCGGAACACCCGCACCGATTCGCCTTATCAGGGACGGACAACCCAGAAGGACAACCCAACTCAACTCATCATCAAGCAGGCCGTGGACTTTCTCATGCAGCAGGTGGAGGCGGGCAAGAGCGAAACCTTGACCGCTTATCTGACTGCAATTGCCCGGTTCCACAATTACAGCTTCGGCAACATCCTCGCCATTGCGCGGCAACGGTCCACGGCTACGCGCGTTGCAGGGTACGGCACTTGGAAAGAGATGGGCCGTTTTGTGAAGCGCGGCGAAAAGGGCATTCAGATTCTCGCTCCCATGATCGGCTTTCGGCGAAGGAACGCGGAGGCCGAACGAGAGAACGACGCCGACGCAAACCGCAACATCAAGCCGCAGCGCGTATTGATCGGCTTTCGGGTCGTGCGCGTTTTCGATGTCTCGCAAACCGAGGGTGCCGACCTGCCGGAGTTTGAGCACAATATCTCCGGCGAAGTAGGCGAGCACCGCAACCGTCTCATTGACTTTCTTGCGCAACAGAACATCGCGCTTGAGTTCAACGAGAGAATCGCCCCGGCTTTGGGCGTGAGCTATGGCGGCAAGATCGCTTTGCTTCCCGGCCAATCGGAGGCCGAGGAATTCGTCACCTTGGTTCACGAGACGGCGCACTTATGTTGTGTTGGCGGTTATGTTGTGTAGAGGCATGGAGAGCTCGTATTCATTGAGGTTGAGGGTTCTGGACACAACATAACTAGGTGGGTGGCGATACTGGGCGGATCACAGTTCGTCCAAGGAGACCACCATGTTCCAGCAGCTATTCACGGAAACAGCCTCCGTTGTCCGCCATCACGCCGAACCATTTGCAGTCGAACGTCAGCGTTACCTGACCCATCTCGAGGACGAGGGACGCTCCCGGAAGACGCTGCGGAACATCGCGCAGCTGCTGATGGTTATTGCGCAACATCTTCGGCTCGACCGATCTGAGATCACCCTTGGGGAGATCGAAGCCTCGGCGGAGGCATGGGCCGGGACCACGCATCGCTCTGCAACCTGTCTGCACGTCGGCAAGCGGCAGTTCGTTTATCACGCGACAGGCTTGCTCCGTCTGTTCGGGAGGTTGTGTGAGTCGCGGCTGTAAGCTAACTACGCCGCCCGGATCGACGCCTTTCTCTATTTTCAGCGGCATGAACGGTGTCTTGCGCCCAGTACTCTTCACCACTACGAGATGTGCGTCGGGGAGTTCTTGACATGGATCGACCAGCAGAGGAAGCCACTGGAAGAGGTCACGCTCGAAGATATCTCCGGATACTTCCAAGCGCTCTCGCAACGCAAGCTGAAGCGGACCAGTATCGCCCTTCACGTCGCTAAGCTACGCAACTTCTTCCGCTACGCCGAGTCGAGGCATTGGTGCCGAGCGGGTCTCGCGACACTAGATGCACCTCGCATTTACCGGCTTGAGAGTCTTCCGCGAGGCCCGGCATGGAGTGATGTGCAACGGCTACTTGCTGCCTGTGCAGGCAACACGCCCAGCGAGATTCGGGATCATGCGATGTTACTGGTCATCGCCGTATACGGCGTGCGCAGCGGCGAGGTGCGCTTCCTTCGCCTTGAGGACATTGACTGGGAGCAAGAGATCATCCGCATTCGCCGTCCCAAGCAGAGGAAGAGTCAGCACTATCCGCTCGTTCGCGAAGTGGGCACAACGATCTTTAGATACCTCCGCGAGGTGCGACCGAAGTGTAAGCTGCGAGAGGTCTTTCTGACGCAGGTTCAACCGTATCGAACCCTCACTGCTGCGGGATTCGGCTCGATGGTACGCAACCGCCTACATCGACTCGGGCTTGTTCTGCCATGCTATGGGCCTCACGCTCTTCGGCACTCCTGCGCGACGCATCTCCTGGCCGAAGGCGTATCGCTCAAGGAGATCGCGGACCATCTCGGCCATGTGTCTCTGGCCGCTACGCAGATGTACGCCAAGGTCGATCTGCCTGCGCTGCGCGCAGTTGGCGAGCTTCCACTCAGTGGCCTGATCGCTTTTGCGGTCAACAGCGAACGAACCGCTACGCCGATCCAGATGCGAGGAAGCATCGAAGCGTTGCGCGGCGTGGCCGCGATCAGCCTGGGAGGTCTCCTATGATTCTCTCCCAAGCGGTTGAACAGTATATCCTGCACAAGCGCTCCCTCGGCATAGGATTTCGCAGTGAAGCGGTTCGCCTCCGCGCCTTCGTACAGGCGATCGGCGATTGCGATATGCGTCTTATTGAGCCCGCGCCGGTGTTGCGGTTCCTCGAAGGCAACGGCCCACTCACCACCTTCTGGTTCTCGAAGTACCACACGCTGAAGGCGTTCTATCGCTACGCCCTGGCCCGCGATTACTGTGCAAGCTGTCCTCTGCCACTCAGTGTGCCGCAGAAGCCGGAGCCCTTCCAGCCTTACATCTACACCAACCAGGACATCGAACGGCTGATCGATGCCGCCGACTCGCGGCATCGATATCGCTGGCTGCTTGAACCGCACACGGTACGCACACTCCTGTTGCTTCTCTACGGAACGGGCCTCCGGATCAGCGAAGCGCTCAGCTTGACCCTGGCCGATTTTGACACAGACGCAGGCGTCTTAACGATTCGCCAGACCAAGTTCTTCAAGAGCCGGCTCGTTCCGGTCAGCACGGACCTTAGCGGCGTGCTGTGCAACTACATCGGACGGCAGTGGCCGGGCCGATTCCGCTCAGAGACGAGTCCGCTTCTCGGAACACAGAAGGGAGCGCCGGTCACGCGCCAGACGGCGGAGCTCGTCTTCAAGCGACTTCGTGAACAAGCAGGCGTATCGCGCTCTACCGAGGCCAGCTTCCAGCCACGGCTGCATGACTTCCGCCATACCTTCGCGGTGGTGCGCCTCGTCACCTGGTATCGGGAGGGCAAGAACGTTCAGCGACTCCTGCCTCACTTATCGATCTACCTCGGACATGGACGACTGCAGGATACGCAACGCTATCTCAGCATGACCACCGAACTGCTTCAACAGGCCAGCCTCTGCTTCGAACGCTACGCCAGACCGGAGGCGCCACATGTCTAAGTGCGGATTGTTAGGCCCTTGGGTCAAGCGCTTCCTCCTCGATCATCTGATCGAGGAACGCAACCTGAGCAGGAACACCCAGCGCAGCTATCGAGACACGCTCGCGCTGCTTATGCCCTATGTCGCCGCCGAGCAGAACAAGCCGGTGGACCGTCTCGATGTATTCGACCTGTCGAGCGAGGTGCTGCGCGGCTTCCTCGATCATCTCGAACAGACCCGAAGATGTTCCATCCGCACCCGCAACCAGCGGCTTGCCGCCGTTCACGCGATCGCTCGTTTCATCGCCGAACGCAGCCCCGAACATATCGCCTGGTGCGGCCAGATACGCGCCGTTCCGTTCAAGCGGTTCACGCGGAACGAGCTCTCCTATATGGACAAGCCCGAAATGGATGCTATTCTTGCCAGTCCCGACCGCCGCACCACGCAAGGCCGGCGAGACCATGCGCTCCTGCTGTTTCTCTATAACTCCGGCGCTCGCGTCTCCGAAGCCGCGTCTCTGATGATCGGCGACCTGAACCTGCGTCCCAACCAACTCGGCGACGTGCAACTCAGAGGTAAGAGCCGCAAGATACGCCGCTGCCCGCTCTGGCCGGCCACCGTCAACGCTCTACTCGCCCTCGTGGGTAACCGCTCGCCCAAGGAACCTGTCTTCCTCAACCGACTCGGCCAGGCGATCACACGCCACGGCATCCACTGGATGCTTCGCAACCATGTCCGCACCGCATCAGCTTCCTCTCCATCGCTGCTTCGCAGACCCATCAGCCCGCACACCATCCGGCACACAACCGCCACGCATCTGCTGCGCTCTGGCGTTAATATCAACACCATCCGCGCATGGCTCGGCCACGTCTCCATCGACACCACCAACATCTATGCCGAAGTCGATCTGCAACGGAAGGCAGAAGTCCTTGCACACTCAAATGCCTTTCGCGCAACTCCATCCAACAACAAGCATTGGAAAGATGATCCATCTCTGATGAGGTTCCTTCGCTCTCTATAGCGCCATTTCGTTGTGCGCCACTATTGGCGCACAACGAAATGATGCGGCGCATGTCCAGCTCGATTATGATCAACGTTGCAAGTGGCTAAGGGAGTCTTGAGATCATGCGAGGAGTTAAGGTTATTCGAGCGCCAGATAATCAACCTGCTGAGAACTCTCAACGCGATGCTAACGACACGGCGTACTCGCAACCTGCTTCCGGTTTAAGCGGCGTAAATTGCTATATCTGGGGCATTCTGTTTCCACTGCTTTACCTCGCTACCGCGCCCCGCAGGCAGAATCAGTTCATCCGATTTCACTGCTTTCAGTCGCTGGTACTCTTCTTTATTTGGGTTCCACTCAACTTCATTCCTCGTTTTTCAAGAACCGAAGGGACAATCGTCTCTGCAATATCGTTTATCTGCCTTGCCTCCTGGATCATCGCAATGATTCAAGCCTATCGAGGGAAGATGTTCCATCTGCCAGGACTCGGCATACTGGCCGAGTGGCTCGCCAAGCTGTAAGTCCTCTTCGGATTCTCGCAATTACCTAGATAGTTATGTTGCGTATGAAGGTCGCCCTCTCCCATGTTGGAGGGATTAACCGATCTCTACGCAACATAACTTCGAACACAACATAAATGCGCTTATGTAGTGCTCAACATAAGCGCACGAATTGTTGCACCGCGCCGAGCGCCGCACCTTTACCACGGCTACCGTGCGCGAAACCGAAGCCGAGTCCGTGGCCTTCATCGTGGGGCAGGCAATTGGCTTGGAGATGGGCAACGCTTCCAGCGACTACATCCAGATGTACGCGGGCAACGCAACCCTGCTGGCCGAAAGCCTTGAAGTTGTCCAGCGCACCGCAGCCGTGATTCTCGGAGCGATTACGGCGGAGGAATCCGCCCAGCAGGATTCAACGGGCTTTTCGCCGCAGACTCACGAACCAATCGCGGAGGTGGCGTAATGCAGACTATCCTTCGCATTCTTGAGCGGGCCGGAGGCTACCGGCCCACGCTCTATCTCAAGATGGAGAACCCGCCGTATATGGCGTTGGTCATCGAAGGCGCACCGGGAATAGGACCGCGCGGTCTGCCCGCTCTCTCGGTTGCGCACTACGGCGAGATGAACGGCGACCTCATGCGTGACCCGGAGATGTGTTTCGAGTTAGTGCAGCCTGTCGGCGGCAACCTGTCTCTCGACCCTTACTACTTTTTATGTTGAGCTCAACATAAAAAATACTGTGTGAAGCGCTGGATTATGTGAAGTGGGCTTACAACTGAGCACTCTTGCGTAGTGTTTATGCGGCGCCGCCCCTTGCGTTACTTAACATAGTTGTGGACTCTTTTCGTGCCGACATCCGGTCGGCTGGAGGAGTCTATGAAGCAGTCACTGAAGAAGGGCCTATCACTCGCTGAGTGTGTGGCCGGCTACGACCTGTACGCGCTGGAAGTGCGCGGACTTGCAGCATCAACACGCGAGATGCACCGACGTCTTTTGCGCAAGTTCTGCGTTTTTCGCTTTGTTGAAGAGCCGGTGCTGTGGGACGCAGTTTGTTTCACGGACATCGTCCGTTTCCTGACGGCGGAGTTCGAGCGCTTTCCCAACCGTGGCACGCAACGAGCTTCGTTGACGAGCATGCGCACGCTCCTGCGATATCTCGCAGAGAAGAACATGGTTCCGAAGGGATGGGATGAAGCGCTTCCCAGAACGACGACGCGCCGTCACGCGCACCTTCCGCGCCCGGTTTCTCGGGAGCAGGTCAGTGCGCTCTTCAGAGAGTCTCAGGGCAACAGGTGGATCGCACGTCGGGATCGGGCACTCCTGTTGCTGTTTCTGCGACTCGGTCTTCGCTGCGAAGAAGTCGCTCATCTGAAGTGGGAGCACATCGATTGGCAGGCTGGATCCGTCAAGATATGCAGCCAGAAGAGCCGGCGTGAGCGGGTTCTTCCACTTCCGGAGGACGTGGGAAGGGCGCTTGCCGCCTATCTCCGCACGTTTCACACCATGCCGGCGTGGATCTTCGATTCGAGCCGTACAACATTTCCTGTAGAGATGAGGCGCCTGCATATCAAGGCGATCACGAAGTACTTCTTCAAGCGTGCAGGCGTTGTCGGAGGCTCTGCTCACGGTCTCCGCCATACCGTTGCCACGAACATGGTGAACCACGGAGCTTCGTTCAAGGAAGTTGCAGACCTGCTCGGCCATCGATGGCTTTGCACCACCTTCATCTACGCCAAGCTTGATATGAAGGCGCTCGCGCAGGTCGCGCTGCCGTGGCCCGGAGGTGCGCTATGACCTTCGAAGCCTTATCACAACACCTCGAAGCATTCCTCGCTCTGAAGTCGGCACGTGCCAGACGCAGCCCCTATTTCGAAGGAGACCAGCGCAGACGCCTGCGTTATGAGGAAGGACTGCTCCGCGGCTTTCTCGCATGCTGGCAACAGCACGGGTGCCCATGGCCCATCCATGCAGACTTCGCTATGGACTGGGTGATGGAAGGCTCTACGGTTGGCAGACCCGATCGCGACGAACATCGTCTGCTCGCAGTCAGAGCTTTCCTGCTCCAGGTTCGCACCTTCGAAGAACAGACCGGGGTCCCGCAGATTCAGTTTCGAAGACGCTACAAGCGTCGAACGCCCTACATCTTCTCCGATCGAGAGATTCAACAGATGATGGAAGCCGCGGTCCGGAACCAGAGCCCATTTCGAACCGCGACTGTGCGCACCATAATCGGCCTGCTCGCAAGCACCGGCATTCGGATCGGTGAAGCCCTGCGCTTAACGACGGACGATGTAAGGCTCGATGCAAGACCGCCCCATCTCTATATTCATGACACTAAGTTTGGGAAGTCGCGCAACGTCGTCCTTCATCCATCGACCGCCGCGAACTTGCAACACTACAGACACGAGCGTGAGGTCACCCTGCGAGGTCATCATGCAGAACCGTTCTTCACGAACACGCTCTGCAGGCCGCTGATCTATAACCCGCTACGGTATACCTTCCGGCAGCTGCTCAAGCAGACCGGCATCACTCCGTCCGCACATCAACGAAGACCTACTCTCCATTCCTTCAGACATACCTTCGCCGTGAAGCGACTGACGCTCTGGCAGCGCGAAGGGATCGACATTCGACAACAGCTGCCACGACTGTCGGTATATCTCGGCCACTATGGTCCCCAGAGCACCTATTGGTATTTGAGTGCTACACCAGAGTTGCTGCAGGATGCAGGCGCGCTGTTCGATCCAGAACAGATGCGGACAGGAGGCCGCCGATGATTCTCGCAGGTCCTCTTCTCCAGAGATACTTCACCGACTATCTCATCGCCCAACGACGGCTCAGCCCTCAGACGCTGGCGAGCTATCGCGACACGTTCCGGTTGCTGTTGCAGTTCGTGCAGTCTGAACTGAAGATCGAGCCGTCGAGACTCGCTGTCGATCAGCTTGATGCAGAGATCATTCTGCGCTTCCTCGATAGCCTGGAGGTGCGACGCAAGAACGCTGTGGTCTCTCGCAACCTCCGGCTCACAGCTATCCGTTCGTTCTTTCGCATGGTGGCGCTGCATAACCCGGAGTGTACTGGAACCGCAACTCGCGTCCTCGCGATCCCGATGAAGCGAACAGACACGAGGCTTTTGGAGTATGTCTCCCGCGTGGAGATGGACGCCATCCTCAACAGCATCGACCGAAAACAGTGGTGTGGACGGCGGAACTACGCCTTGCTGCTGACCATGTACAACTCTGGCGCTCGCGTCTCTGAGCTGTGTGCTCTGCGCACAGAGCAGATCGGCATGGTCAGAAACAGCTATGTTCATCTGCATGGAAAGGGACGTAAGGAACGGGCGATTCCTTTGTGGCCTTCCACCGCTCGCATCTTGAAAGACTGGCTTCGTGAGAACACCCGCAGCATAGCCTTTCCGGGTATTCGCGGCGAACCACTCAGTCGTTTCGCAGTTCGGCTTTTGCTGCAGAAGGCCGTAGAAGCTGCATCACCACACTGCGCCAGTCTGAAGAAGAAGCGCATCTCCCCTCACGCCATTCGGCACGGAACGGCGATGGCTCTATTGGATGCTGGCGTGGATATCTCGGTCATCGCGCTCTGGCTCGGACACGAGAGCATTGAGACAACCAACGGATATCTACACACAAGCCTGGCGTTGAAGGAAAAGGCTCTCGCCAAGGTGACACCATCAGGCTCTGCATTCAAACGCTTCCAGCCTGACGACCGCCTGATGACCTTCCTCGCATCACTCTGACTATGTGCAGTCGGAACGAGGATAACCCGCGCTTCGACTGCATTCTCTCGCCCCACTCAACATAATCCGGCGTTTCACACAGTACTGGCGTAACGACTATGTGGGCGTCGAGCGATGTTCCCGGTCGATTGTGCGCGGCAGCTACTTTGTCCTTCTCAACATGCACGAGCAGCACGAACACTTTGCTGCCGAGTGGGACGAGAACCTGAAATTGCAAGGCTTCGAGGAGGCCTTCGCGGACAGTTCGATTCGCGGCTAGTCCGTTCCCCCTGCGGAGCGGATACAGCCGACCTGCGTTCGCTCCGTATGCCTTCATTCTCAACCGCTCGAAAGGAGCTTGTCATCATGCAGGACAGCAGCGCATTCCAATATCTCGCAATCGACCTCATCGACGTATCCACTACTAACCCCCGCCGCACTTTTGATGAAGGCAAGTTGCAGGAGCTTGCCGAGAGCATCAAGCACAATGGACTGATTCAGCCGATTGTTGTCCGACCCAAGAATGGACGCTTCGAAATCGTCGCGGGAGAAAGGCGCTATCGGTCGTCTCTCCTTGCCGAGAAGTTTTCGATTCCGTCCCACATCGTCGAACTGACCGATGCACAGGCGCTCGAATGGCAGTTGGTCGAATTATCTATAGTAGTCAAGCGTTTTCTTTGTCTTCGTACGGATCCGTACGTCCTTTATATGTAAACGATGTGCCGGGCAGCGGATTGAAGTGCCACGCCTTGGCGCCTCTCGGGACCGGTTGAGCTCGCACGCATTTTCGGCAACCACGCGCGATTGGGCGCTCGCGCCTGCGATGTACGTGTCATGGGATAAAGCCATTCTGGGTGGAGGCCGGGCGATCAGCTTCGTCTGACGGATATCGCCATGCGGACAGGATCCCGCTGCGTCTCCAGGAAAGTTGGCCGTCGTAAGGTTCGTTTCCGTAATTAAACTCGACAAAGGACACCAAGTCTTAATTTGACCCTGTTCAAATACTTCTTGACTTGACGGCTTATCGCGATCATTATTTGAACATGGTCAAAAATGATCCAACGACGGGCAAGGGCGAGCAAACACGGAGCCATATCTTCGAAAGCGCACTCGAGTTATTTCGAGAGAAGGGCTTCGACTCCACGACGATGCAAGACATTGCAGCCCATGCCCAGGTAGCGAAGAGCGCCGCTTACTACTATTTTCCTAGCAAGGAAGCGATCATCAAGGCGTATTACGAGATCGTGCAAACCGAGCAAGAGCGTCTCTGCGAAGAGGCGTTTGCAAAAAGTAAAGATCTGAAGGTTCGGTTAGCGACGGCCATGCACTCGAAATTCGATCTGGCCAGAAACGATCGTAGGCTGCTCGGGGTGGTCTTTCGTTACACGGGCGAGCCCGAACATCCGCTCTCATGTCTCGGGCAAGGAACAACAGACATCCGCCGTCGCAGCACACAGGTTTTTCGGAACGCGATTGCGACGGAAAAGTTGCCAAAGGATCTCCAGGAGCTTCTTCCCGTCGCTTTGTGGGCTCTTCAGATGGGTCTCTTGGTGATGTTCCTCTACGACTCATCCGAGGGACAGCTCCGAACGCGGCGTCTGGCTGATGGTTCGCTAGCTCTGACTCTTAAGTTACTTGGCCTCGCGAAATTGGCAGTTCTAAAACCGGTTCGAACCAGGATTCTCGCGCTGTTGCGTGAGGCAGATTTGTTGCCTGAAAGCTGAGGAAATGCGATGAGCGATAACGACGAGCAAAGCCGGAAGATCGAGCCAGCCCAGTGGAGTGTGGTCGCGATCATCATGGCCTTCGCGGCCGGAGCCTTTCTTTACAAGTTGCTCATGCATGAGCAACTTGGTCATAGTGCCGCGATGTTCCTAGGTATACCGGCTGTTCTAGCTATCCTGCTGGCGCTTGCACCGAAAGCGAAGACCGTGACGGGAGGAATTCTAAAAGGCATCACTCTAGCGCTTCTGGTCGTGGCTCCCTTGTTGGGCGAGGGATACCTGTGCATTCTCGTCGCTTCACCTCTTTTCTATCTTGTCGGTATCGTGGTTGGACTTGCAATGGACAGGCAGCGCAGAAAGCGAGATGCGACGCTCAGCTGCGTAGTGTTGTTCTTGCTGCCGATGTGCTTGGAAGGGGTGGTCCCGCAGCTGACGTTCAATCGAGCCCAATCGGTTGAGGTCCGAAGCGTCGTGGCCGCTCCTGCGAATGAAATCGAACATGCGTTAACACAGGGCCCCAATGTAAGCACCCCGCTACCGATGGCTCTTCGCATCGGCTTCCCCAAGCCACTTGGCGCAAGGGGCGAGGGTCTTGAAGTTGGAGACACGAGGACCATTCATTTCTCGGGGGCAGAGGGAGACCCTCCAGGAGATCTCGTTATGCGAGTGACGGAGCGGCATCCTGGCTACGCCCGCTTTGAGACGGTAAGCGACCAGAGCAAACTCACGCAATGGGTGCAGTGGACGAGTTCAGAGGTGGAGTGGACGGCGCTCGACGAGGGTCACACGATAGTGACATGGCAGATCGACTTCATGCGGCAGCTCGATCCGGCATGGTATTTCACTCCATGGGAGAGAGCGGCAGTAACGGAAGCGGCGGCTTATTTGATCGACGCCAACGCAACACCCGTGCGGAGGTACTGAATGGACCACGCCGATTGGGAACGAGCAGCTGCCGTATACGTTCCGCTGACCGCAGCGATCATTGCGAGGCTGCTCTACGGCCGACGGCCGCGCCAGTTCGCTGCCTGCTTGCTCAGCGTCTTATGGACGCTACCGTCGCTGCTTCTTCTTCAATGCCTAAATGAGTATGCGGGTTGGTGGAGCTTTACAGTGGGCTCAGAGGTTGAGTTTCGCGGGATGCCGTTGGAGCTTTTCCTTGGGTGGATTATCTTATGGGGCGTTGTCCCACAGCTGGCTCTTTCACGCCTAGGCATCATTCGGAGCGCATTCGTTATGGTTGCGCTTGACTGCATCGTGATGCCGATGTGCAGTTCGGCCATAAATTTGAAAGCTCACTGGCTATTGGGAGAAGCCGCGGCTCTCGGCCTGGTCCTGGTCCCCGCGCTTTGCATCGGACAGTGGACTTACGAGAATACGCATCTTCGATGGCGTGTAGGCCTTCAGATCGCCACATCCGGCATGCTCTTTCTGTTTCTCGTGCCAGAAATAATCTTCGCACTGCGGCCTGAAACTGGCTGGGATCCACTGTTTGGTCTCTCGAATTGGGCTCGGCAGATGGACTTTCAGATGATCTTCCTGCTCGCCGTACCGGGTATTGCTGCGGTTATGGAGTTTGCAGAGCGCGGATTCGGAACACCCATCCCTTACGATCCGCCCCAACGGTTGGTAACGAGCGGCATCTACCGGTATTGTGCCAACCCAATGCAGCTGTCCTGCGCGTTGGTTATGGTGGCATGGGCCGGGGTGCTCAGGAGCGGATGGATGCTGGGGGCGGCCTCTGTGTCGGTGGTCTACAGTGCAGGGATCGCTGCGTGGGACGAGGAAGAAGATCTGGCCCGTCGTTTCGGGAACGAATGGAGGAACTACCGGTCTGAGGTCCGAAACTGGTGGCCAAGGTGGAGACCGTTCCATAGCGGACCGCCTGCGTTCATCTACATCGCGCGGAGTTGTGGCCCTTGCAGCGAGGTTCGGACATGGCTCGAAGCGAGATCACCTATGGGATTGCAGATGGTCGATGCGGAGACGTTACCGGCAGGCTCGATCCAGCGGATGCGGTACGACCCCAGAGACGGAAGCGGCACTGTCGATGGGGTCCGTGCAATGGGCAGAGCGGTTGAGCATTTACATCTAGGCTGGGCCTTGTGCGGGGCAGCAGTGCGTCTTCCGTGCGTTTCGCAACTCGTCCAGTTGTTCATGGATGCGGCTGGTTTAGGTCCACGCGTGATCAGTTGCGAGATGGATCTGATTCCGCAGCGCACAGAGCGGGAATTGAGCTCGATACCATGATCAGACTTCAAGAGACCACAGTCATCGATGCCCCAATCCAGCGATGTTTCGACCTCGCCCGCAGCGTCGAGGTCCACTTGATCGCGAACGTACACTCCGGTGAACAAGCACTTGCAGTTGGTGAAATTACCTCAGGCCTCGTCGGTCTCGGCCAGAACGTCACTTGGCGCGCCAAACACTTCGGCATCTGGCATAACCTGACGAGCGAGACCACGGCCCTGGAGGCGCCGTCCCATTTTCAGGTCACGATGATTCAGGGCATCTTCCGCTTCATGCAAGCCGACCATCTGTTTCGATCGCTTCCATCGGGCGCCACCGAAATGACGGACATCTTTGCGATCGCCGCGCCACTTCCCCTTCTTGGACCTCTGTCCGAGGTCCTGTTTCTGCGGCGTTACATGCTGGCCCTCGTCCATGAGCGCAATGCTGTCATCAAGCAGATAGCAGAGTCCTCCGAGTGGCAGCACTACCTGTCTTACCCTGAAGCATAGCGAGAGGACCTGCCGCAATGAAGATCGTTATTCCCGGAGGCACAGGTCAAGTTGGGCAAATCCTTGCCCGCCACTTTCACCAACAAGGACATTCTGTCACCGTCCTCAGCCGTAGCCCTCATGCCGCTCCCTGGCGTGTGATCCCTTGGGACGGTGTCACCCTTGGTCCGTGGATCGAGGAACTCGACCGATGCGACGTTTGCATCAATCTTGCTGGCAGGAGCGTCAACTGCCGCTACACTCCAGCAAACCGCCTCTCCATCTTCGAATCGCGCGTTCGTTCCACGCAGATACTCAATCAAGCCATTGCAGCGATTGAGCACCCTCCTTCGGTCTGGTTCAACGCCAGCACGGCCACAATCTACCGTCACGCACTGGACCGTCCCATGGACGAAGCTACCGGTGAGTTTGGCGGTGACGAGCCAGGCGCACCCGATACCTGGAACTTCTCAATTCAGGTGGCGAAAGCTTGGGAAGAAGCATTCTTCTCCAAGCCGACTCCTGGGACGAGGAAGGTAGCGCTACGTAGTGCCATGACCCTGAGTCCTGATCGCAACGGGGTCTTTGATGTCTTCCTCGGCCTGGTTCGTCATGGTCTCGGAGGAACAACACTACCCGGCAACCAATACGTGTCATGGATCCATGAAGCGGACTTCATCCGCGCTATCGAATTTCTCGTCGAGCGACAGGATATTACCGGGGCCGTCAACCTTGCCTCCCCCAATCCGCTGACGAACTGCGACTTCATGCATATCCTTCGTCAGGCATGGGGCACACGCATCGGTCTGCCCACCGCAAGGTGGATGCTCGAAATAGGCACCTTTCTTCTGCGCACAGAATCCGAACTGATCCTCAAAAGTCGCCGGGTCGTTCCGGGTCGTCTTCTCAACGCCGGATTCAAATTCCATTATCCCGGCTGGCCCGAAGCTTCATGTGAACTAGTAACCCGCTGGAGGGCCCGTCGAGAAGAAAAGCTTAGCTCTCAGCAGTAGCTTGTTGCTTCGGCGAGGTGACCTCTGTTTTTCAACTTTGACGGTTCGATCAATGCGCCTAGTCCGTGTCTCCTAGCGGTGGTCGAACTCCCCACAATGTCGGGCGGTCTCAACCGCCCGGCTTTGGGGCAACTACGTACTCCGGAATGCCTTGGAGCATCGATCGCAAGCAATTACCTCATCATTTTGACCTTCGGTGCAAGGCCCCCCGGCTTCGGTTGTACCACCGCAAGTTCGCCGTAGACGGTTTCGAGCTGCTCTTTCAACTCGCGATTGATTACCTCCAAAGTTCGAATGCGGAGTCGCAGAGTTGCAACGACTCGTTCCTGAGAGAGCCGCTGACGATGCTGCGGAACCTCGCCGGCAACAATCGGCGAGGGGGTTCGCGCCTTCATGATTTTGTCCCGCAAGGACTTCGTTCGGTACAACCATGCCGTCGAGACGCCGGCTTGTGTGGCGACGCTGCGGAAGTTGATGTCGACTTCCTCCGACTGCATCTTTCGGATCGCTGCGGTGGCGCGCGACATCGCTCCGTCGCTTCGCGATTGAGCACTGCGTTTCAGACCTGCCAGGTTCCTAACCATGATGAGTCTCCAGTGTTATAACGATGTTGATGAGGCTTGTTCGTTTCCGTGCGTTCATCTCACTCTGTCGCACCCATCCGTTCGCGTCCGCCTTGGCGATGACCCGCTCGGTCTCGTGCAGTTCGGCACGATGCACTTCGAGGAACGTGGCATCCGTCCTGAAGTGCGCACAGTTGAGGCAGGCGTTCGGGTGAGGACACGGACCAGCCACGATGGGGATCGCGCAATAGCCATTCGTCAGAGCTTGAGCCAGGATGCTGCGAGTGAACCACTGCAGATCGGCCGTGTCGTTGACACCATCGTCTGCAACCACTTTGCCGGAGACATCGATCAGCGTGCCTTTCAGATATTCCGACAGTTTGTCCTTCATGGTGGCGTCGTGGATATGGGCGTAGCGGCTCGTCATCTCCGGTCCCTTGTGGCCGAGATAACGCTGGATGATGTGGTGAGGAACTCCGAGATTGACCATACGGGTTCCAACGGTGTGACGGAACTGATGCGCCTGGAAGCGGAACAGCTTGCCGTCCGCTCCGCGGATGTCGTGATCGTAGGCAAGGCGATTGATCCTGTGAGCGAAGCTGGCTTGCTTGAGAACCCCTCCTTTCGAGTTTGGGAAGAGGAGTGCCGACTCTATCCTTCCGGCGCACACTGTGGCCTGCTGTTCTTGCACCAGGCTTGCGATTGCGGTCGACACAGGAATGGCGTTCTCCCGTCGAACTTTTCCTTGCAGATAGCGTAGATAGTGAACGCCGCGAGCATCCTGCGTGAGGCAGTCGACGGGAAGCTCCAAGAGTTCGCTGATTCTCATGCCGCACTCCTGAAGGATCAGGATCATGCGTCGCCACGGAGTGTTGAGATCGCTAAGATGGCTATTAAGTTGATCCAGAACCGCCGGCGGCAGGTAGCGCGGCTGAGGCTTCGGAGGCTGAGGCACCTCCTCGTCATAGATCAGTCGTTCGGGGCCGACCGGGAGCCAAGCCTCACGGTGCGACATCTCCAGGAAGTTTCTCAGATTGAGCACGTTGTTTTTGGCGCATCCTGGGCGCACTCTTTTCTGCAGATAGTTGAGATAGTCGAGCAGCAGTCTTCGCGTGATGTCTTTTGCGGTGGCTTGAGGCTTCACATCTGCAAGGAAGTCCGAGAAGCACGCAAGCGACTGCACCCGTGTCCGGCAGGTGCTCGCGGAGTAGAGCGGCAGACAGTACTTCAGATAAAGTTTCGCCGCGTCACGGAGCCACTCCTGTCGGATAATAAGGAAGCCTAGCCGGACGTTGGTTCGCGACAGGTTTGTCGTTGCGCCCATCAGCTTCAGATCCCAGACATCTTTCTCGTGCGCCGGCCGCAGATCGTAAGCCTGGGTGAGCATGATCGAAGCCTGCCGCAACAAGCTGATGTAGCCGCTATCGCGAGCGGTGATGCTTGGCTGTTGGTTTCCGTTCATTCTATTGGTGGTCCCCGGCTTATACATCCCCACGCCCATTAGGTATTTGCGATAGAGTGCCTGCCACTCCGAGAAGCTGAGGCACATCAGAGACGCTGGCAGCTCCTTCAGACTGTTCAGCCAGCGGATCATCAGATGAACCTTCGTCAGCTCCTGTGTGCTCCGCCACTCGCCCCCAGAGAACTTCTTCCAGCACACATACTTCAGCTCGCCATTGATTGCCGCCGATTTGCAGTCGAACCTCAGTCGGCGCTGACGGGCATTCGGGGAGAGCGTTCCCGCGGGACTGTGATGCATGTCCCACAGATCTTCGGCCCAGAAGCCCTGCAACTCAGCGATGAGCTTGACCTGCGTTGTCCGCTTCCAGCCAGGATGGGTGCTCATCGCCCACGCTCCTTTTGATAGCGCTCGAACATATCGCCCATGTCTTCAGGCGACAGATGGGCATAGGTGCCGACGGTCGTCTGGATGTGCGCGTGACCCAACCGCCGCTGCACATAAGCCGCATCCCACCCAGCTCGGAGAAGGTCGGTCGCATGGGTGTGACGGAACATGTGCGGCGTTGCCTTCAGCCCCGTCCTCTTCGAGAGCTGACGGAACAGATCTATCACAGTCACATAACGCATCGGAGCTCCGACTTCGCCGCCCCACCAGTTCGCGAAGACATAGTCGTGAGCAGCCTCGCCGTACTCATGGACCAGGTAGTCTGCGTACAGCGCCATCGCCTGTTTCGAGACATGGACCACATAGGGCGAACGCGACTTCGCAAGGGCCCCGTTGCTGTTCGCGCGAGGTACGATGTCGATCGCGCCGTCGTAAGATCGGATGTCGGCGTGACGAAGGCCCAGGGCCTGCCCGATCCGCATCCCGCTCTCGTGCAGAAGGCACAAGAGAAGTCGGTCACGGAGACGTGTACATGCATCGAGTAGGGATTGAACCTCTGAGGGAGAGAACACACGCGGGAGACGCTTGATCGATTTCAACCGCACCACTGCATGGCGCAACGATTGCGTTCGGCTGATGTGGTGCAGGAACGGCTTGTAGGGACTCTTTGCACCGAAGCGGCGCGAGCGGCTGATCGCCGTCTCCACCCCAAGCCTGTCCTGATACTCATAGAACGAACCGATGGCAGCGAGGATCAGATTGATCGTGGCATCGGAACGATGTTGTCCACCGGCTCGCGTCGCATATCGCACCCAGCTCACAAACTCCGCCAGTTGAGTCAGTTTCAGGCTTTGCCAGTCATCGTGTTGCTCGGCCAGGAACGCCCAGAACGATTGCAGATGATGTGCATATGCCCTTACCGTGTTTGGCGATCTCCCCAGCCGATGAAGGTAGAGAAGATACTCATTCAATACTGCGACCGGGAGATGCTCCCCGTCGACGACGATCCAACTCAGATGTCCGGTGTCCGGAACCCTGATCCTCTGTACTTTCACCACGCTCTGCCTCCAGAGCCGGGCAGGAGCCGGCATGGGCGCAGTTCGCTACGCTCACAGCGCCCATGCCGGCTGATCTACTTCATAGAACACTACAGATAAAGATTCCACGACGTTCGATAACCCATCGTCGTGCACGTCATAGACAGCTTCTTAAGGACTAAAGATAAGTTGAAAACTCGCAGCGCGTCGATATTCACCCATACGAAGAGGCGCAAGGCTTCCAACGCTTGCTGAATCTTCCGGGTTACGATGTTGCCGCTTTGGTCGAGAGGTCGGGCAAGAGCGCCAGCCATATCTACGCCCGTCTCTCGCTTTTGCAACTCATTCCTGCCGTGGCTGAGGCGTTCGTCGCAGAGCGCATTACCGCCAGCCACGCCAGCCTCATCGCCCGTCTGCCGCAGGAGAGCCAGGCCCAAGCCTTCGAGCAGTGCTGGCGCAAGGACTGGCAAGACAAAGAACCGCACCTGCTACCCGCAAAGCATCTCGCAGCGTGGATACAAGCCAACCTCTACCTCCCCCTTGCGGATGCTCCATTCGACCGCGAAGACGCGACCCTCAACTCCACAGCCGGAGCCTGCGTTACCTGCCCACGCCGCAGCGGGTACAACACATCGTTGTTCTGCGATGTGCAGGGAGACCAGTGTAAGTTATGTGGAATCAGGGCAACCGCAAGTATTTTCCGTTGGCTCGCCGCCGCGCATCTCGCGTGAGGGCGCTCCCTCCCCGCGTCTGTTCTCCTTGGGTCTCCATCAGGAGGTCCATTTGTCGTTTGAGTTTGTCGTCCATCCTATTCGTTGGGAGCGCTGCCCGTTCGTTACTGCCGACCCTCATGCCTGCTCCTGGCTCACACTACAGTCGCATCGCGGCCTAGCACCCAACACGCTCGACGCCTACTCGCGGGCTCTAGAACGATACGTAAGTTTTCTGAAGCTCCATTCCCTGATGCCAACGTCAGTGACTCGTGGCGATCTGGGACTTTACCTTGCCACGTTGCACACCAGCAAGATCAGTCTGTCCAATGCCACGATCCAGCAGCTTTTGACCGTGGTCCGTTTGTTCCACGCCTATTTGATGGAAGAGGGGGTGCGTCCCAACAACCCAGCCGCACAGAGCGGAAGCGGACGCGCATTGGTGGCTAGGCACCACAAGCTGCCCTGGATTCCGAACGAGGAAGATTGGCATTGCATTCTTGCTGCGGCACGCCAGGAGTCGATTCGCAATAAGACTATGCTGGCGTTCGCCTATGATGCCGGCCTCCGTCGCGAAGAACTCTGTAGCCTTCAGAGCAGCGACATCGATCCCTCGCGACGCATGCTTAGGATTCGGGCGGAGAGCACCAAGGGACGACGCGATCGAGTTATTCCGTACTCTGCTTCAAGCGGTGAACTGCTTTTGCAGTATCTTGAGCACCGCCGTATGCTGGGCAAGAAGCGCGGTCCGCTGTTTCTCTCCGAGTCGCGCCGGAACTACACTGAGCCGATCTCGATATGGAGTTGGTCGAAGATTGTCCTGCATCTCGCTCGGAGAGCCGGCGTTGAGCGCTTCACAACGCACACGCTCCGGCACCTTTGCTTGACTGACCTCGCTCGCGCAGGCTGGGACATTCACGAGATCGCAGCGTTCGCGGGACATCGCAGCGTGCAGACCACGCTGCTCTATATCCATCTTAGTGGCCGCGATCTATCTCTGAAGCTAGCGGTAAGCATGGCTCAGGTTCATTCCCGCCGCGCACAGATGCTGGCGGAGGTGAGCCGGTGAACAAGAAGAGAGTGAGGAAGGACGGCAAAGCTTGGCATAACAACATCGGCCTCTGGTACGAGACACTGAAGGCTGAACAACGGACGCAGTTCGCCGAGAACTGCGCACGCGCACAATGGGGGCCGAAGAAGGAGAAGCCGAAGAAGGCCGACGATGGCCCTTGGACATGGCCGCTTGATCTCGGCCGATACGATCGCTCCAGCGCTCTGACTGCCATAGAAGAGGACCAATTGACGCGTTACGCGGAGGCATACCGTTTCTACCGCTATGGGCGAACGATGGATTTTGGCCGCTCGCTCGACAGACTGGTGCAGCCACTGAACGACGCTCTCGACTATACCGGCATCATCACCAAGCACCGCAAGTATGTCCTGCTGTTCTTTCTTCGTGAGACGGCAGAGCGCAAGCGAGCTTTCTGGGGATGGACCACTGAAGAGTGGATCGATTCGATTGATCGGCGAAGACCAGAACGTCAGCACATCGTTGCGATCGCTTATTTGATGTGCGGATTCTCCGACCTCCACCGGCTCAAGTGCGATCACATCGTCTATGGATGCCTCTCCCGTAAGGTGTTTGGACGAGAGTATATGAAGACTGTCTCCGAGCGTGTGTACGCCTTACTTATCGAGTGGGGCTACGTTAGGCCCGGCACCAGCAACCGGGTAATGCGGACCGTCTTTGAAGCTTTACTGTTCATCCGCTCTCCCCACCTCGATCAACTCACGTTGGAACATCTCCAGACCGTGATTTCGCGCAAACCGGCACGCATCGGAACCTATTCTATTGTTGCGTTCTCCCGTGTATTGGCCAGCATGGGAACAGTCCCGAAGGCACTCGAGATCCACCGGCCGGTTCCCGACAGGAAGTCGTCGCCCGCGCTAACCCGGGGCGTTCCCCTCGAGTGGGCACGCCTTTGCCTCTTCTGGTTTGAACGATCCACCGCCGCGAAGCGCTCCAGAAGCAAAAGCTATTATTTCCTTCTCAACGTAGGAAGATGGAACGGTCAAGTACATCCAACAGTTCTGTCACCAGCCGACTGGACCCGTGATCTTGCCGCAGAATTCATATCTGTCGTCTGTCAGTGGCATGGTGGCGATTGGGGCAGCATCGATCCAACGCATATCAAAAGTCGCGGCAAGATCCTGGCGCCAGGCACCCGGGCGGACCGAATCTGCTCGCTGCGCATCTTCTTTCGCGATCTACAGGAGTGGGAACTGATTCCCCGTAGGTTCGATCCCATGCGGCATCTGACCGCCCCGAAGAGTCTGACCGCACTGATCGGCCCCAACCCGCGTGTCATCGCAGATGATATCTGGGCCAAGCTGGTATGGGCCGGCCTGAATCTGACTGCAGAGGATCTTCCACGTCGAGGCCCCACAGGCCGTGGACGTTCTCGCCCTACGAGCTATCCGATTGAGATGGTTAGGGCGCTCGCGGTGATCTGGCTCTTCGCCGGCCTTCGCAACAACGAAATACTTCGTTTGCGGATCGGCTGCGTGCGTTGGCAGAACGTAGACGCGACCGTTCCAGGGACGGGAGAAGTGCTGTCCGCGGATGCAGTCTGCCTCCTTGATATCCCTGTCAACAAGACCGGAACCTCGTTCACCAAACCAGTTGATCGCATTGTGGGAGAAGCCATCTCCGCATGGGAGAGGGTGCGGCCGCAGGGTGCAAGACTCCCTGATTGGAAGACCGGCGAAGTCGTCGACTTCCTTTTCTTGATCCGCCTCACCGCTGTGGGCAGGTCGTATCTGAACAACACTCTGATCCCGATACTTTGCGAGAAGGCTGGCGTCCCACTCGCCGATGTCCGTGGCAACATCACGACGCACCGCGCGCGCTCCACAATCGCTTCGCAGCTCTTCAACGCAAAAGAACCGATGACGCTCTTCGAACTGCAGGAGTGGCTAGGTCACGCGACACCCGCTGCAACCCAGCACTACGCGAAGATCACTCCTTTGAAGGTAGCCAAGTCATATGCTGACGCTGGTTACTTTGCCCGCAACCTTCGCGCCATCGAGGTATTGATCGACCAGGACGCGGTTCGCACTGGTATTGCCTCGAGTGAACCGTGGAAGTTCTATGACCTCGGACACGGATACTGCACCTATGATTTCTTCGAACAGTGCCCACATCGCATGGCCTGTGCCAAGTGCGATTTCTATATGCCGAAGGACTCTACCGCCGCTTTGCTGCTAGAGGGCAAAGAGCATTTGCTCCGTTTGCTGCAGGAGATCCCGCTCGGTGAGGCAGAGCACGCAGCCGTCGAGGAGGGCGTTGCCGCCTATGAAAAGCTGCTGCTCAAACTAGCGGATGTGCCAACGCCAGCTGGCCCGACTCAGCGGCAGATCTCTCCTGGCCTTGTACAAATTACAACTGTAAGACCGCCATTTAATGTCGCGGCGAGGCTAAAAGAGTAAGGACGGCACGAAAGCAAGCATCTGCTCTCCGTGGGACGATTCGGGAAACAATTCTATCCCCAGTGGCCTGTCTCAGAGAGTTCGTTACCGCTCTTGAGCGCTAGAATCTGTTCTCGCATGGAACCGTCATAAGGATTGTCCATCCGGTGCCCTTGCCCTACTAACGTTTTCCCTGCGACAGGCCACTAGTTACTCAAAACGGGACTTATTTGGGGGGACAGTACTGGATCACCTGATCTAGAAGGCCTCAGAAAGCCACCGCAGACCTGCTGGGAGGGCAACGGACGCGAAGTCCAGGTGGACGATGCGGCGATGCCCTGGCACGCGCGAGGGGGACGATGCATGGAGCAGGAGAGGCCGCATCAGCAACGCTCCTCCAAGACCGACAGCGCAGACCTGCTCGGGCGAGTTCTCCCGCCGTGCGGAGATCTCCTCCTCGGGAATCTTGCCGAGAGTGTGAGATCCAGGGATGACACGTAAGGCTCCATTCTCCTCGCCGCAGTTGTCAAGGTGGAGACGCACGGTGAGCATGTTCTCCAGGATCGAAGCCGGGGGCTGGACGTGGAGCACATCTGCCTTCATTGACCACGGTCCAAAGCCCTCCGCGTCGACTCTTTCCTGCACGGCAATAGTCACGTCTTGGTGCCAGGGAACCTTCCAGTTTGCGTCCGGAATCTTGTCGAACAGAATACCTCGGACGGGAAAGAACTGCGCTCCAAGAACGGGCTCGACTAGCTCACGAACAGCATCGGAGTTCGCTAATTCCGTGACCTCCGGCGACGCGTCTAGGAGATTGCGAACTGCGAAGATCCCGCCACGCTTTCGCACCGATCCGTTGTCGCCAATTCGCTCCAGAGCGAGCAACAGATTGTCGACCGTCGCGCGAGAAATAACGCCCTCGACGATCGCAAAGCCGTCCCTCTGCACTCCGTTCCCGATAATCACTTCAGCGGTCATGGATTCCATTTTAAAGAGTTGTGGTCACCTTGTCGTTTGCTTTGCGATCACGGCGCTGGGCCATCCACAAAACAAATCCGCTCACAGCGCATCGGCGTCGGGAGATGGGGTTGTACTCACTTTGGGAGTGAGGTAGCCGAAGACGCCGCTCTCAGGTGTCCATGCCGGTGTCTGTCCTGCCATTCTTGCCATGAGCGGATTCCCGACAATGTAGACGAATGGTCCCTCGCGTCCGGTCCAATTCCGACGGAAGCTGCAGGGCGCATACCCCGCCACGTTGGCCACGATCAGGAGAGACCCGTCTTCGAGGAGATCGCCGACACCAATATCGACACAGGGATAGATGTTCTCGGAGTCTTTGTAAACCCGCTGGACGATGTACTCGACAACGTCTTCTGTGATCCGAGGGTGCGCTTTCCCCAGCCATTGAAAGGCGAATCGGCGTGGAAGTCTCTTGTGCGTGGTTTCTTCAGCCAGCACGATTACCTCTTCTAACGTCCGCGCAACGAATGCAGCGAAGGACTCACGTTCCATGTAGCCTCACGATCTAGCACCGATTCTTTCCCATCCTAAAGGCTCGCTTTGGTCAGTGCGCGAAAAACGGGGATCGTGGTGGGTTCAGTTCGACTTTCTCATGCCCTCACGCGAGATGCGCGGCGGCGAGCCAACGGAAAATACTTGCCAGTTGCCCTGATTCCACATAATGCCTTGACGCCTCTTGCTATCACGCCAAGGTGGAAGCTCACATCGAACGTGAGATTGCAGCCCATCCCAGCCTTGTGCAGATCGAGAATGGCTGGCGCAATTCCAAGGAAAAAAGGCCCGGAGCTATTCAACTTGCCCACGTCCGGGAGATTGAAACCGTCATCGAGAACCCCGATGCCGAGCCAGCCCCACCTTGCGAAGCCGCCAAGACTGCCATTATCGTCTACGGCAAGCGCATCGGCTCCACACTTACCATTTGCACCGATCCGAACTGCCCGGTGCATGACCCTAAAGCCGCAGCAGAACAGGCGGCCAACCACGCTCCCGTCATGGTGCCTGCCTCGGAAGAGGAAACCCCGGAAGAGGCTGAGGAGCGTGAGCGCGAGAACGCACAGCGCAGAAAGGAGTTCGAGGAAGAACAGCAACGCAATGACGAAGAACGCAAGCAGCAGTTTCAGCGGGAACAGGAGGAGCAGGAAGCCGAGCGAACCCGTCTCGCGGAGTTGTACAAAGCACGTCTCGCGACGCTTGACAGAATCGTTGCGAACGCTCCCGCCATGTTCAGCGCCGCTCAACTGAGGACATTCCTTTCCGCCGTCATCAACCTGGACCCCTACACCTTCGAGGACGTGGCCGAATACTTCATCGGAGAAGATGAGAACAACCAGCAGACCGTAGAAGAGATACTGGCGTCGATCCTTGCCAGCCTTTCCGAAGACAAGCTGACGGGCTTCGCCCTTCGTCTTGTACTCACGCAACACGCGGCCATTCCAAGCGAAGGCGAAGTCGATTTCCTTGCCGAAGCCGAAGCCGCGTTTGTTCCCCCGCCACCCGAGAAAAATGCTAAGGCAAAGAAGGCGAAGGCTGCAAGGAGTGCCACGCCCAAACAACCCGTCAAGTCACTGCCGAAAACCGCCCAAGAGTCGGAAGCCGCATAACCAATCTTCCAATGGAATCCCCGTGCGGAGCCTGCAAGATCGGCTCCGCATTCTTATGTTTGCTGCCCGTCTTCCCACCCTCTTGCGATGCTCCTGCCAAGCAGGAGCTGCATCTCTGGCCCGCCCGACGGGCAAACCTTACAACAGAGGTAAACGGGGAAATGTATGTCCCACTTTATTGCATACAGTGGATCACTGATCCTTTGGATGGGCGTATTCCACGCATTCAATCTGCTGTCGAACGAAGTTGACTTCGATGACAGTATTGATGAGTTCGCGTGAGCCAAGGTGATCGAGCACCGCGTTGAAGAGTTCCCGCTGGCGCGCAGGCGTCACGTTCGGCACAATGACCACCAATCCTGCGTGGAATGCTTCCTTCTTATATAGCGTGAGGAAGTCGAATCGATTGTTGGTGACGAACGTATAATCCCGGTCGATGACAATTTCCATCAACTCCCAGTCTTTCGAGCTGCCGAGTCCGAGATAGTTCACATGGTTGGCGACTTGGCCGCGACCGTGGGCCAAGGCAACCAGGGAGACGTGCAGGCACTCGTCAATGAGCCACTTCACCAGTTACCACGCAAGAACAGCCGCGTGACGGGTCACGCGGGCCGGTTTCTTCGACGCCCACGGGCGTTGCGAGGGGCGGCCGCGGCGCGGAAAAGCGCGCACGTAGAGAGGTGCCAACTCGATCTTGTTTTGGTCGAGAGCAGGATACCCTTCCAGAATTTCCTCGACGCTGGCCCCGTCATTCAGCATATCCGCTACCAATTCCACGGGAATTCGCGTTCCCCGGTAGACCGGTGTGCCGTGCAATATTTCAGGGTCGGAAACTGTCATCTGCTCCGCCTCTCTGAGGCGCAGCAATTGCCGCTCAACTTCCAGGCGCACATGCTTGACCTGAATCATTACGGCGGAACCTTCCGACAAGCAGACCATGTCAATACCTGGCGAGTTCTCGACGGCCTTCGCCACTTCCCGGCGCGTGGCAAGCGGGAGCAGGCGGACACCTTCGGCTTCGAGACGCAGGTAGACCAACTGGCCTTGCGAAAGAAAGCGGTGGACCTCCCGGCCCACCCGCATCCGCCTGGGGCGGATCAGCCGGCCATCGATCAGCTTGTGCACAGCCTTCAGCGGCAAGTCTGCGACTGCGGATGCTTGCGCGGGAGTGTATACGGCATCGTTCATGCAATAATCCTACTCTCATTGGAGAAGGATTATCAATCGTGGCAGGGATATCGCCGTGCGCGCGTTTCAAATCGGCTTGTAAACGCCCTGCTTTGAACACCCATTTATACTGGCTTCTATGGCAATTAAGGACCTTCTCGCAGAGATTGACGCTGAGATCGCTCGCCTGGAACAAGCCAGATCGCTGCTGGCGGCTAGCGGCGAACCGGAAATACGGCGAGGGCGGCCTAAGAAGACATCAGAGGCGGCAGCGACTGTCAATCCGGCCAAGAAGAAGCGGAATCTCACGCCTGAAGGCCGCGCTCGGATTGCAGCAGCGGTGAAGCGCCGCTGGGCAGCTCAAAAGGGCTGAATTCGAACCACACAACGATTAGAACGCCAGAATGGCTTCATTTGCCCCAAGTGAATGGCCTATCACATGAACTCTAGCGTCCTTTTGCATGAACTTAGACTTCATGATACGCTTTTGTCGTGGACGGCGCGTATTCGTCCAGAACAAATGACTTTTTGCTAAAGGCTCTTTCGGGGAAGAATTCGGGACGGAGAAAAATCGAACAAGTCTCTTACTTCCAACCCGAATGATTTGGCGATTCTCTCGATTGCGTCAGGTCTCGGCCATCCCTTACCCAACTCAATCGATGCGATCCGTCGGGAACTCAGGCGCACCTTGGCTGCATATTCCTCACGGCTGATGCCCGCCAAGTCTCGTAGTTCGCGAATTCTCGACCCGAGCTTGGTTTGCAATGTGGACACCAGACAAGTGTCCAGAATTCAGCCGTCAAAGAACATGATCTCTAAGTTCATAAATCACACGAATTAAGGCACTTTGATCCTCAAAGAGCATGTAACAAGAAGGGCCTTGATTGCGCGAATGGAGTTGCGCTGGTGTCGAAGGGGATGCGATGAGTTCAGAAGCCGCGATCTTCGATCCAGATGCACTGGCGGAGGCAGCTGATGTAGGTATTCCGATACATCGAAAGGAACTGAGTCCGGCTGCTGTAAATGAAGCCTCGCAGCCTTTGCCTCTTCTCAATGTCTCCAAGAAAACAGAGGGACTCGATAATGAGACTCTGCTTGGGAGACTCGGTAAGTCGGATCAAGAGGCCCTTGCCGTGCTCTTCCGCCGCTTCGCGAGAGCGGTTCGCAGCGTTGGACTTCGAATTTTACGCAGCGAACCCGAGGCGGATGATCTGGTTCAGGATGTCTTTCTGTTCCTCTTTCAAAAGGCATCCGCTTTCGATCCGACGCGGGGCAGCGCACGTACCTGGATATTGCTCATCGCCTACAATCGTGCCTTGGATCGCCGCAAATACTTAAATTCCCGTCACTTCTATATCAGTCAGGAGCTCGAGGACGACACCGCTCGAGTTTCAGAGAAAAGCCGGGACCGCCCCTTCAACGGATCGTTATTGGAGGAAATTCTTGGCAGAGACATAGCTGCCAACTTGCCTCGTCAACTCTCCTCCGACCAGCTAGAAACGATCAGGTTGCACTTTTCCGAAGGCCATTCTTTGAAGGAAATAGCGGAAATCATGGGGCAGTCTCTGGTCAATGTCCGAAATTTTTACTATCGTGGGTTGGAGAGGATTCGAAAGACCATTCTCCCTGTGATGAAGCGATCAAAGTGAGAGAACTGGGACCACATCGAGCTGGTGGAGGAGCCAACATTCGGCACTTCGACCCTCATCAGGAGTGCCAAAGGCTCTGCGCCCTGTCGCTCAGCGGCGAACTTTCGGCGGAAGAGACCCAATGGCTCGACGATCATCTGCGCGTTTGCAAGGAATGCAAAGGTGTTCTCGATGACTACGAGCAGCTTGTAAGCTCTGTAATGCCTGAGCTCGCCGCACAGGATCATGAAGATCAATCTAAGGAACATTCGTCGACCTGGTCGATCGAGGACGCGGAGCGCAGACTATTCGCGGCGTTGCCGACACATTCTTCGCTGCCGGCAGCTGCGACTCAGTTCTCTCGAAGGCCGTTTCTCTGGACGGCGATCGGACGATACGGCATCGCTGCCGCGTTGCTGGTCGCCGTGCTGGCGTTGGGCTACGGACTCGGACACCGATCCACTCAAACTGTCGCGTCGCAGAAGCCCGTTGAGCCTGCACAACGGTCAAATCCGCTTGGGGTTCCATCACCAGCCAAAGCGAATGGATCGACCGCAAGTGATCGCACGGAACTTCTCGATCATGAGCTTGCCTCTTTACACGAGCAGATTCGTTCACTGAATTTGGACATCTCAAAGCTCCAGGAGCAGCGAACATTGCAGGACGAAAGGCTGGCTGCGCAAGCCCAAACATTGGAAAGCAGTGCGCACAGCCAAGATGACCTCAAAGAACGCCTTGCAAAGGCGGAGTCTGACAGGCAAAGCCTCGAAGTCCAACTTGTTTCTGCCGAGGCTGACAGAACGAAGCAAGCTGCGGATGCATCCTCGCTTCGTGCAGAATTGAAGGAAGCAAATGGAACAGTACAGTCGCGGGAGAGTGATCTGGCTCAAGATCAGGAACTTCTTAAACATGACCGTGACATTCGAAATCTCATCACTGCGCGTGATCTTTATATTGCCGAAATCTATGACGTTGCCAAGACAGGCAATACGCAAAAACCCTTCGGAAGGATTTTCTACACAAAAGGGAAGTCGCTCATATTTTATGGATATGACTTAGACCAGCAGCCGGGTATTCGAAACGCAGCGACGTTTCAGGCCTGGGGTCGCCGCGGAGCGGACGATCAGCACGACGTGAGTCTAGGCATCCTTTATCAGGACGATGCGAGTCAAAAACGTTGGGTGCTGAAGTTCAACGACTCGGCTACTCTTGCGAAGATCGATGAGGTTTTCGTTACGATTGAGCCGAGGGGTGGAAGCACGAAGCCAAGTGGAAAACCACTCCTGTTCGCATCGCTTCGTATCGACCCCAACCACCCATAGAGTTTTGGAGCTCTTGGACGACTCCAAGAAATAAGTAACGACGACTGACACAATTCAGCACGGCCTTTCGTAAAGGGGATGTCGAACTTCATCCCGTTCTTATCAGGAGCCCACGCGTGAAGTGCATTGCAGTCGCCTGCCTGTTGTTGGCAATTCTATTTGACGCATCGTTTCTCGAATGCCAATCGACCGACGCGACCATTAGCGGTGTCGTCGTTGATCCGGCTGGGAAAGTGATCCCGGATGCCGTAATCACAATTTTGAACGAAACAACCGAGATTCAATATCCTGGCAAGACCAACAGTGTTGGCCTATATACTGTCTCGATTCTTCCTCCTGGACAATACCGGGTTCAGGTGTCGAAGGCAGGATTCAAGACACTGATCAAACCCGGTGTCGTGCTGAATGTAGAAAGTGCAGTGGCCATCAATTTCACTTTGCCTGTTGGCGCGGCATCTGAGAGTGTTACGGTCGAAGGCGGAGCGTCCCTCATTAATACAAGCGATGGGTCCGTTAGTACGGTCATCGATCGGCGGTTCGTTGAGAATATTCCTCTCAATGGAAGGAGCTTCCAGGATCTGATTTCGATGACACCGGGCGTGGTAACCCAAAGTCCACAGGCAGCCTCTAGCCTGGGGTTCAATGGGGACTTCAGTGTCAACGGTCAACGGACCGAGTCAAACTACTACACGGTCGATGGAGTATCGGCGAATATCGGAGCCGCCAGCGGGTTTGGGACTCCGGGAGCGGGCAGCAGCGGCTCGCTCTCCTCGACGACCGCCTTGGGAACCACGCAGAGCATGATTTCCGTCGATGCTCTCCAAGAGTTCCGCGTGCAAAGCTCTTCCTATTCAGCAGAGTATGGGCGCAACTCGGGCGGACAATTTGCCCTGGCTACCCGGTCGGGCACCAATACGCTGCACGGAACAGCATTCGATTATCTCCGGAACGATTTATTCGATGCGAACGACTGGTTCAATGACTACTATGACCAGGTGAAACCAGCCCTGCGCCAGAATGATTTTGGAGGGACCCTTGGGGGACCAGTGATCTTTCCCCGAATCTTCAATGGAATGGACAGGTTCTTCTTCTTCGGATCGTATGAAGGCCTTCGGCTGACACAGCCTCAAGCTGCATCAGTACTCTACGTGCCCGATGCGAATATGCGTCAAATAGCGCCAGCCGCGCTGCAGCCTGTACTCAACGCTTTCCCCGTCGCGAATGGCCACGACTATATTGCGGAAGGTCTCGCCGAGTTCATCCAGTCCTATTCTGTACCCAGTAGCATCGACTCGAATAGCCTGCGCCTTGACTACACTCTTTCCCCGAAGGTGTCGCTCTTCTTTCGCGCGGGGTATACGCCGACATCAACCGAGGCGAAGGCCGAGCCGTTTGCAACCACATTGACCACAACGGATATCGGGACGCGCACTTTTACGGCTGGCGTCACCAGCCAGTTCAGCCACAGCATGACAAATGAATTTCGAGGCGGGTATGCGACAAGCCGATCTGCAACGAACTCAGTATTGAGCGGGTTTGGAGGGGCTCAGCCAATCGACCTTGCTCAGACTCTTGGACTAGGGGGCTATTCAACCCCGTACCCTATCTTTGAAATCTATATTCCAGGCATTGGAAGCACTGAGATTTTGACGGAGCACGCCAATAGCAAGGTGCATCAATGGAATCTCGTCGACACCATAGGACTTGTCTACGGGAAGCATTCGCTTCGTTTTGGCATCGATTATCGCGTGATTACTTCGCCCTTTAGCCTGGCCTCGCCTGAGGTGATCGACGAGTTTACAAGCGCCGCATCGATTGCGGCGAACTCTGCCGACTACATGATCGTACAGAAATTTGCCGGCGCGGCACCGCGGTTCAATGAGTTGTCGGCATTCGCACAAGACGAGTGGAGAATCTCTTCTTCACTCAGTCTATCTCTGGGATTGCGTTGGGAGATGAATCAGGCACCGACAGGCGCGGACGGCCAGGATGCCTACACACTCTCTGGCAACATTCACCAGCCGTCGACACTCTCATTGGCTCCTCGCGGTACGGCGCTCTGGAACACGGGCTTCTACAATGTAGCTCCCCGAGTAGGTGTTGCCTGGATCGCGCGTAATCGTCCAGACTGGCAAACTGTTTTGCGATCAGGAGCAGGCGCATACTTCGATACTGCAAATCAGCTGGCAGGATACGGCTTCAACGCCATCGGATTTCGTGCCTACCAAATCTATCTCGGTCAGCCAGTACCGACAATTCCGTCGCAACTGGGATTTTCCACCTCCGTCGCTCCTCCCTATACCTCAAGTCTTGTCTATGCCTTCCCCCAGCATCTGCAGCTCCCCTACACGCTCGAGTGGAACGTCAGCCTGGAGCAAGGCTTGGGCAACAAACAGGCGGCTACAATCTCATATGTTGGGTCGAATGGGAGACGGCTGTTACAGGAGCAGCAACTCTCGCTGAATGGCCTCAACCCCGAATTCGGTACCGTCTATTTCATCCCGAATGGCGTTACTTCGAACTATCAGTCCTTGCAAGTCAAATTCCAGCGAACCGTTTCCCATGGGCTTCAAGCGTTGGCTTCCTATTCATGGTCGCACTCAATCGACTTTGGTTCCAATAGCGCCGCATTACCCTTGATTCGCGGCAACTCAGACTATGATGTGCGCAACAGTCTGCAAGCGGGTCTCTCTTGGGAGGTTCCCAGTGTCTGGCGCCAGTCTCCCGTTCATCTTCTGGTCAGTCATTGGGGGATTGACGGACGGCTGATTGCGCGTACGGCTTTTCCGATCACCTTGAGCGGAAATTTCATAACCGATCCGACCAACGGGAACAGCTATTACAGCAATGTCGATTTGGTGCCCGATCAACCGATCTATCTATATGGTTCGGTATATCCCGGCGGACGCGCCCTGAATCCTCAAGCATTCGCCCTGCCGGCTGGAAACGACCCAGGGACGGCCCCGCGCAACTTCGTGCGAGGCTTTGATGAGGACCAGGCAAACGTAGCTCTTCGCAGAGAATTTCCCTTGCATGACAGGTTTACGCTGATGTTTCGAGCCGAGTCCTTCAATACACTCAATCATCCCAACTTTGGTTATGTCGATCCTACCCTCAGCGATGCACAGTTTGGATTGGCGACGGAGATGCTCAACAGAAGTCTGGGCACAACTGCTTCGCAGTATCAGCAAGGCGGACCAAGGTCGATGCAGTTCGCTTTGAAACTCCAGTTCTGAAATCCCGCACAATCGAGGACATAGCCATGAACGGCAGAGAATTCTTGCGCCTTTTTTCGGACCTTCGAAGTGAATTGCGCAGAGGAGCAAACAAAAGCATCGCTACGTTTTCGCTTATCTGCTCTCTTGTTTGCTCTAACGCTCAGGATCGGGCGCCCGTCACTCCCGCGGATTGCGTTCAGATCCGCTACCTGCTGCAGGATGACTCTCTGCGTAGCCCGATCGTGATGGACCCAACTGGCGAACACGTTGCTTATCTGGTAAAGAGTCCCAACCTCGCCACGAATGAGAATGAGATCGATCTCTACCTCGCGGACCGTTCTGCTCATGGCTTTTCGACGCCAGCACTTCTTGCGCATGGCGCGGCCATTGCACAACTTTCATGGATTAAAGATGGGTCGGAGATTGCGTTCCTCATGAAGCGCGCGGGCAGAGTTGAGGTCGCGGCAATAGGGATACATACTGGCCACATTGAGACGCTTGCGCGGCTGCCGGGTGACATAACTGAGTACAGCACAAGTGCCGATGCTTCCGTGATTGTCGCTGCGATCGACGAGGCGAAGGAACAGCAGGGAAACTTTCCTCACCTGCCCAGCGATGTAACGCACGGGTATCGTATTCCATACGAAACCAAATACCTCTTCTCGCATCCACAGAAGGCGATCTATCTTGTCCGAAAGATGGGCGAGGGAAGAGGTCAATCCATCGTTGAGCTCAAGATTGTTTCGCCTCTTACCGGCAAGATCGTTCCGCGACTCTTCTGTGTTGCTAATCTCAGGCTCAGCGTCTCTCCGGATGGCCATCGATTCGTCATTACTTACTTGGAGCATGGTTCGAATGTTCCAGACAACTGGCGGTCCAGTTCCCATGTGCGTGGAATTCTAGAGAGAGCCGACGCGATCCAGATCACCGCAATGATCGAGATTGGAACGGGAATGTCTTCCATTCCGCTAGCCACGCCCTGGCCCTACAGCGTCCCCTTGTGGTCCCCTGACAGTCGGCGTTTTATCGAAGTGGGGGAGCCACCGATTCATTCGCAATGGGAGACTCGGGAGGACAGTGTGTGGAAGTCCAGCATTCAGATGTATTCCGTGAATGTGATGACAGGACAAGTCGAGCGTGTCGAAGAAGATGTCGCCGACCCCAGTGCTCAACCGCTTTTCTGGCGGCCTGACGGGAATCTGATTCTCGCTGACCGTCATCATATGATCTCCCGCCTTTCCTTTCGAGGCGGAGTCTGGGCCGTTCAGTCTCAATTCAAGTTGCCCGTGGCTGATGCTTGTCACAGCAGCAGCCTTGCCAGCGACGGAACCTCCGTAGTCGGGGACTGCCAGACACCTGATCGTGGACCGGAGATTTTTTCCTATCATGCTGAAGACACCGCGGCCGAGGATGTAGCCAACCTCAATCCTCAATTGGATCGACTCTCATTGGCTCCTACCAGAGAAATTCATTGGGTGACGTCGAATGGATACCGCGCATCGGGTCTCCTGGTGTTGCCCATTGGATTTCGAGAAGGAGTGAAGTATCCCCTTGTCGTTCAAACCTATCCGGTGCATCATGGAGAGTTTGTCTGTGACTCAGGAGAAAGTCATGATCCAGCTTCTGCCCCGCAGCCCCTTGCGAACGCTGGTATTATGTACCTCCTTCGCAGCCGCTTGGCGAGTAGTGGAGATAAACCGGACAGTGAGTACTATCCGCAAGGGTATCCAGGTGGCATCGGGGAAGCGGAATTTCAGATGGATCTTGCCGATAGCGCGGTGGAGGAACTGATCAAAGAAGGGATGGTCGAACCGGCCGAGGTAGGGATCATCGGGTTCAGTCGATCCGGATGGTATGTAAGCTTCACACTTGCGCATTCTAAGTTCCACTACGCTGCGGCCACAGTCTCCGATGGTAGCCAGTACACGCTGGGCGATTATTGGCTGCTTCATTCGGAGAGTTCTGTCGACGTCAGTGACGCCATGTATGGCGGGCCTCCCTATGGAGCGAGTCTGGATGTCTGGCTGAAGTATTCGACTTCCTTTAATCTGCACAAGATCACGACTCCCTTGCTGATGGAGGCAATGGGGTACGGCGTTCCTTATGACAATCTCAATTCGCCGCCGCTAGCTCTCGCAAAGTACTTTGAGGAGTTTACCGCGCTGAATCGGATGGGGAGGCCTGTCGATCTCTTCTACTATCCAGAGGAAGATCATCAGCCGGACCACCCGCAGGCTCGTCTCGCCAGCCTCACTCGAAATCTTGACTGGTATCGGTTTTGGCTTCAGGGGAAAGAAGATGATCACCCGATAAGTTCCGACCAATATACGAAGTGGCAAGATTTTAAAACGCGTCAACTACATGACTTGGGTAAGTAAATCTAGAGACATGATCAACAAAGCTAGAACCGACAATCAAATTCGCTGGAGATGCGCAGGAGCGGAAGAATCAAACGGTTTGGATGATGTCCGCCCCCTCGCGGCTGACCCTTTTGCAATTCGGTCAGCTTGGTACGCCGGAACAGTCATCTGGAGACTGTTGTCTGTGCCAATTCCGGTTTTAGAATTTTGGATTGCGGCAGTCGCGCGTTGTGTTCGGAGAATTTGTGGTTTTGAGTAATGCATGAGATTTGCTCCTTGTGGAAGTTTGCCTGTTAATGCCTGGAACGAACTCGATCAAGGCGAGATTTGGTTGGAAGTCGATCCCGGCTATCGAGCCGGGATCAACGTTGTGCGGCTCCTAGCGTTGCTATTCGTCCGCTGTGTAAGCGGCGACAGTCTCCTGGAGGTTGTTGTCGAACGCAATTGAGGTTTTGGCGCTCTGAATGACAGCTGTTGCCTTGTCACTCCGAAGTACACGTGGTTTCACATATCGCATGGGTGTTGTCCTTTCTGGTTGGATTTTCCAAGCGGACGCGGCCTGGGTGCGCCGCTCCGCCGGGAACTTGTTAGCTTGACGTTGTCAAGCAGGAAGCCAATGAACTGGTCGCGGTTTCGGCCTGAAGGGAGCCGGCTGACTGTAGCCAGAGTTCAAGTAAAATTGCTCGTGAGATACCTGCCAATTGCGGAAGATCTTCGCCTTTAGACGCAAGATCGATCAGATGCAGGAACTTGGGAGTGTCAATCAGTTGCATCCCGGCCAAGATCGACTTCTTGAACAAGGTGAAGATCCGCTCGCGGGCTGACTGCAAGGCTAGTAACGGGCTCCTGGTGATGAAGGCTTTGCGCCTGCGCTCAAGCACCCCGGACGGCACGATTCCTTTCAAGGCATTGCGCATCATATAACGGCGCCGCCCTGGGCGAACCAGTTGTTCGCGGGGAACGCAAAGCAGGAACTCAACCAGATCCCGGTCGAGATAGGGATAGCGGTACTCGCGTCGAATGATGGATGGCGGAGGAGTCTGTGCGATCGCGCCAAGCACTGCATACCATCCGGAAGCGCTTTCGAGAGCGCTAGGCAAAAAGGGCAGGGAACTATGTCCTGTGATCGGGGAAATTGTTTGGCAAAGAGCGCGAAGATGATTCGTCCCCCAAGCAGGGAAATGGCCCATACTGTGCTCCTGATGATGGCTCAAGGACCATAGATAATGTGATGTCTGTCCGATGAGATGCCATAGTGAGGTGCGAGAAGCGATGCCCCATGCAGCGCTTCTCTCAAGAAATCCGAGCATCTGTCCGGAGATCAATAAGTCGCCTAATTCGGGCAATGGTGTGGGTACGCCGCCCAGCAGCTCGTCGCCGCCAACCCCGGAAAGGATCACACGATATCGGGAGGCCTGTGGTAAGCGTTCGAAAGTCTCTTCTCGCAGATCCGAAGCGAGATCTCGACCAGGCACGAACGATCGCTTTGATACGTCGGAGGATTCGAATTGGTGTTCGATGAAAGAGTGATCGAGGTGAAATCCGGTCTTTCCTCGTTGTTCCTCGACCATAGATACGAAGGGCCGTTCATTCCAGCTCGGCTCCGAATCATCGAAGTATGAGACCGTATCCAACCGCTGTAGTCTGCCATCCTCCTCGCTTTGATAGAGACAATCAGCCATGCAAACGATCGAGGATGAGTCAATACCGCCGCTGAGATGAGCGAGGATCGGGGCTCCAGCAGCGATTCGCCGTCTCACCGCTTGTTGGAAGAGTGAGCGGAAGTGGTCCTCATAGTCTGTGTCTCGGTTATAACGAATGCGATCGACGACAACCGGCTGCCAATAGGGAGTTGTAGTTTGCCGGTCGGCATTGATGGTCACAACATGCCCAGGAAGAACCGAGCGTATCCCTTCATAAGGCGTCGAATCGCCACATGAGATACCGGCAAGATAGCCACCCATATAAGCAACGCTTAGCTTGTAATTGCGTTGATGACCGTAAAAGAACGAGTCCAGATGTGTCGACCAGATCACGACGCCCTTCGTGTGATGATAGAAAAGGGTTCGTGTACCGGCGTGATCGCGAGCAAGAAAGAGGGTTCGGTCTCGCGGCATCCAAAGCGCCAATGCCCAGTCGCCTATGAACTTCGCGAAGCAACCCGATCCCCAATGTTCAAACGCACGGAGCACAATCTCGGAATCAGAGGTGTTATCTTTTTCCGAGATGCCGAGCATCGTGCATAGCTCGCGATGATTGTCGATGCGACCGTCAAGCGTGACGAGGTCGCCGTTGAACGCATACGTAGGCCCTGTGTCGAGTTTTGCGCGCTCGTTGGTGTAGTACGGTTGGACGCCCACTGCTATGGAGCCGGCGATCTTCGAGAAACTTCCATCAGGAGCATATTGGCAAGTGGGCCTTGTCAAGTTCGCGATTTCGTCTGATCCGAGGACCGCACCATCCATTTGCCATATGCCGAAGATATTGCTCATCGCGTTGACCCTGCCTCACAGTTCTTCTAGAACTTGGTAGATCTCTCGCATATACGGCTTGTCGTTCACGATTAGTCCTTCAACCTCAACCCAGGCGTGCGACTTGAAAGGGAGCATCTGGACACCGACGACAACCTCCGCCTCGATCCGGTGCAATGCCAGTAACGCTCTCGTGGCTGCGGCTCGCTGCAGGCAAAGCACTCGTTTCGGATAGAGAAAGCAGGCAATGTCCATGGCGCGGCACAATTCTTCTGTCGATGCCACTTGAACCTGCGCCCGTCTTGAACTGCCGCCGAGTTGCGAGTTTTGGAGCACTGACCCTCCGTTTTGCAGCTTCATTTGGAACTCGGACCAAATCAAGAACCCGAATGCTTCAATTGCGTACAACTTCACGATTGACCTCCAACGAAAGCCTCTGATTACGGTCGGCTTTGAACGGGATATAGGCGATCGGCAGCCCTATAAGGTGCGTCAGGAAAACGCACAACGAGCCAGTTGGAGGTCGTGCGTCTCTCGATGCATACGCCTTGTGAGGCTTCGCGCATACCGTTGGAAGTGTTGCGACTTTCGTTGTGAGGTTGTCAGCCAATCACCTCGTCCGTAAAGGTGCGCGAAGATATTGAGGAGCGGTGCGAGTTGGAGCGCTTCGGTAATCTGGCTTTGGCTGAGTAGTCCGCTCCAGGCCTGGCTATAGGACGATCTCAGATTGCGCTTCATGACAGGGCTGTCGTTTGGCAAGAGCAACTCGAAATAAGGAAGGACGAGAAACGGATTGCTGACACCTGCCTCGGACCAATCGCTGAAGGAACAACGATCTTCACGCACTAAGATGTTGCCCAAGTTGATATCGTTATGCACCACTGTGTCGGAAATCCGAAGCGCCATCAACTGCGTGCACGCATGAGACACTGCCGACTGCAACTCGTGGAGGGTCCCTACATCGAGAATCGGCACATGAGTTGCAGTCTGAAGCGCCATGATCTCAGCAAGATATTCGAACACGTCATCTATCTGGGGATAGAGTGTCTCGATCCGCTGGTCAAGAGCACCTGCCGCAAGAAGCTCAGCAGTGTGATCCATGCTTGATTGCTGGATTGTCGCCATGGATGATATGGCTTGCGGCAAGAGATGGAGGGTCTGTGAGCTCATCGGGTGTCCTGCGTCTTCCATTAGCCATGCGTTCCACTCTTTTCGCATTGCAATGCACGCAGGGAGAAGATCGGGACGAATCGCTGTGAGTATACGAGTGATTTCAAACTCGGCCATATTGGGCCAACCGGTTGCCTTCAACCAAAAGCGCTCGCCTGACTTTGCAGTAAATTGAATGAGCGCAAAACCGCCGCCTGCATTGTGTTGGCGAAGAGTCGCTGCAGTTACCTCGCGCCCCGTGGATCTTGCCACCCAATCCTGCATCTCGAGACGCCATTCGATCCGCGAGAGTAATCCCCATCCCTGTGTGCGGCCGTTGACGATCGATTCAAGGGTCGATCGCTCATTCAGGTTCAACTCATCATCGGAGAATTCAGTGAGAGAGATCGATTCCAGTACGCAATCACAGACAGGATTCAGAATTTCGGCGACCACGTATCCCCTGCGCAAGCCTACTTCAGGGAAGATTTCGACGACGAAGACCTCAAGCCCATAAACGTCATGGAAATGTTGCTGAATGTAGCCGACATACCGAACGTCCCGTGGCATTGAAATCCGTGGCAAGCGGCGGACGTCACCACGGACAAAACACAACGCATTTGATCCCTCGTCGAGGACAAGTACGACACGATACTCGATCTCAGAAGTCGTGCTAGAGGCTATCTGCATGACGGCTCCTCCAAATCGCTAGGAAGCAGAGCTCTTCTTCCCAGATCTTCGAGAAAATCACGTATGTCCTGCTCTACCACGGAAATTTCTGTATTTGTCTCTTCCGCCAATTGATGTGCAATTGCGGCCACTGAAAACCCTTGTCTCAACAGTTCCCAGACCACGGCTCCTGAAGGGTTCATCGTTGTTATCTCATTCCGCGCCACATCGAGAATCACTGCGCCATCCGAATTCGCGACGATCTTGAGATGTGCAGTTGAGTTCGCCATGTTGTGCCCACCCATTCGTGAGGACTGTTATCAGATCAGGTACACAATAGCGAAACTGTAAATATGCGCAACGGAAAAAGCTCTAGGACGGCCACAATAACGGTCACAGCCTTGAATGAGTAAGAATGACGGGCATGTTACCCAACCGTCAGGTAAGATACCTCTATTCGGTTTCGGACACAATAACTGTAGACGGCCACAAAGAATCTCGATGATCGTCCAAGTTACTTCTCAATTTGCTTGTAGCATGGCATTTTCCAGCCATATGAATTGATACCTGTGCTTAATCGAAGGAGGCTGCGACGTTTGGCCGCTAGCTGGTCGCATTAAAGCGGTGAAGCGATAGCGATAACACGACCCAAGATCTGTACTCGACTGCGAGGAGAATGGAGACGTGGAACTCCTGCCGAAGGATGCGCTTGAAGAGCAAGGTGGGTATCGCTTCCTTCCAGGTAGCCCCAGAGGATTTCGCCTTGGAACCTCACAGCGTAAATGGGGCGATTCCATACATCTTGTCCTGTGGGTCCATTTCTAGGAGGTGACTTGTCTTCTTCCTCGATGAATGCGAAGGAGCCGGGCCTGATCATGGGGCTCAGACCGGGAAATCGCTTGCTTGGATTCAAGCGCAACAAGCGGTGACGACGGTCAGCAAGGTGGGGGAACGTCATAGACAACAAGGTCGGCCACTCTCTCCATTGTTCCAATAATTCCTGCCATTGACTTTCTGGTTCCGGTGCCGAAGGCGGGTCGAACGAAGAGGGCAGCTCGTTGAGACTCTTGACACCCATTAGACTTGCAAGGGAATGCTGATGGACTTCGGGTCGCCACAAATTAAGCAGCTTGAGGACATCCGAGAGGCGTAGGGAATGAACAGCGGCAAGCGCAAGCAAAACCGAAGCCCTGGGCGTGCTCGCCGCGCCACGCTCATGGCGGCGGAGGGTCCTTGAACTCACTCTCAAGCCCAATTGTTCTTCCAACACATCGCCGATTTCGTTCAAGTGCGCTTCCGTGAATCCGAACCGCCGCTTTTCTGAGGAAAGGAGAGAGCCAAGGGAGGGATGTTCCCAGGGAAGCACCAACGGAGCCTTTGATTGAAGCATGCGATAGGCCAGCAGTTGGGGTTCGGGAACCGGGAGACGAGTTGCAAATGAGATGACTCGTCCAATGATGCGCACTTGGCCTGGATACAGAAATTCCTGCGAAGTGTCGACCTTTTGACCGTCAGTGATGAGTAGCAGTCTTCTTTGGTCGACTATGCATCGGCAACAGCAATACCCGGTGTGATGCTGCAGAAAGTAATATCGATTCGGGTCGGGCTTTCGCCGTTCATTTTGGGCAATATCGGCGATCACGATATTGGAGCCCGGCGGAATAGAGGGCAACGCCATCCCGTCGGTAGTCCCTAGCTGGGCGTGAAGCAGCTGTTGCCGCTTCCAATTCGGACCGCGGATCGAACGGATCGGAACTCCACGCCGCCAAGAACGCACAATATCTGCCAGAAACATAGTTTCTCGGAAAGTTGGCTGATCACCCAAAACCGCGGGCAGATCTACAGGCCGGTCACTGTAAAAAGGGTAGGTATCAATCAGCCGCGTTTTCGTCCCGTTCAAAACGAGGTCCAGGTTGCGAAGGCCTTCGAGGCTGTAACCGAAGAGCTTGAATGCGCCGCCGATGGTGAGCGACAATTGCTGCGAGATCTCGTGCAATTGTCGGGGAGATGGGGTGTATCCGAATCTGCGGATATTGGCAATCAGATCAGGATTGAGAGTGTCACGAACACGGTGCTCACTTAAGCCGGTAGCTTGGAGCCTGGATCTCGCGAGTAGCATCAGATGCGAAAGCATATCCGCTTTTCTGTGAGCTGAAACAGGCTCATAAACTGGCATAGGGTTCCCGAAAAGTGAAGAGCAATGCGTTTGGGCACACGGTTTCTTAGGCCATCCTTGGAATGGATTGCAGAGAAGATTGTTGCGCTGGGTTCTGCTCGCTCTGTCACCGTTGAATCTTTGACGGCTGGAAGCATTCAGAGGACATCTTGAGATTGCCGCATCAGTCGAGTCTCGTCCAATACTTTGTAACAATCAGGTGATACTCGAGATTGATCATGTTGGCCGATAATTGGGTCGTTTTGTCTGTGGATCATGTATATGTGGACACAGAACTCCAGGCTGAATAAGGGAGCATTTGGGCGCGATGCTGTGGCTCGCAAAAACATCCATCTGCTGTCGAATCAATTGAAGGAATCTTCCATCTCGTTTGCTTCATCTCAGTGTGAAACTGGTCTCGTGCTTTCCCTGCTGAGGCTTCTGTCTACCCTGCCTACTGGCTTCTTCCGCTCTCGCCGCGAACTGCACTCGGAAAATTTGGCTTTGCGCAATAACTCGCCGTTTTCAAGCAAAGGCGTCCGCAGCCGCGACTGGCTGCTCCTGAGCGATTGCTCTGGGTGATGTTGCGGTGGCTCCGGTCTGGATGGAAGGAGGCCTTGATTCTCATCGAACCCGAAACCGTCGTTCGCTGGCACCGGGCTGGGTTCAAGTTGTATTGGACGTGGCTTTCGCGGCATCAAGTTTATTCGGGCCGGAAATGCATCAGCGTCCAGTTGAGGGAACTCATCTTCCGCAAGGTTGCCAAGAACCCGGCCTGGGGTCGTGAACGCATCCACGGCGAGTTGGCAATGCTGGGACTCGATGTCTTCGAACGAACCGCCTTGCGCTGGATGCGGAAAAGCGCCGAGGAGTCCTGAACCGGCTATCCGAAGGGCCGTGATCCTGAGCATTCATCGCGAAGCCATCGCCGCAGTGCACTTCTTCACCGTAGCGGCTTTCACCTGGTCCAATCCTCAAGCGGATGGTAGATGATCGAGTGTGAAACCTTGTCCGAAATGAAATCAGAACACGACTTCCAGACAATGACCGCTACAGGTACCAGCATCAATGCCAGGGCCAGTCCCGCGAGAACACTTAGTACAGTCTCCACTACGGTCGGGCGGGGCGATTCGACAGAACGTCCGCAGCGAGAACACACTGATTCTTGGGCTCGTGTCTTTGAAGATTCAAGCACCGAAAGTGCCATCGTCATCTTCCTCCTCGTCTTGAGAGGCATTCTCTCCGTTGTGGAGCGCCGCGAATGCCTCTCGCTCGCGTTTATCGCGGCGGACTTCGAGCAACTGCTCGCCTGTGGTGTGTTTCGGTGAAAAACAGTATTGGACGTATGCTTCGAAGAGCGAGTGATTGGGGATGCGCCGTTTCAGGAGGTCTTCGAGGTGATGCTTGTAGAGCGCGCTAAGGGCCTCAGGCATGATGCGATAACTGGCTCGGTTCGCCTGCTTGGTGATCGTTGCCTGGAGCCAACCTTTCTCGATCCAGCAGACGATTTCGCTGCGACGCACATGCAGTACCTGGGCCAGAGATTCCAGGGAAAAGCAATCACAACGAATCTCGCGGACTCGGAGCTGTCTTCTTTGGAGCGCGTTGCGAAGAGCTTTTGCGCTTCGCTTTAGCCGCTTTGCAACTTCCTCCACGGAGTATTTCGTGAGCAGTTCCCGCGCCTCGTCCAGTTCTTCCTCTCGCCAGCGACGGTGGTCGACTTCCGCCTTGATGCCGTACTTGATGACGAATCGCCAACACTCTTCCTGCGTCCGGCCAGTTTGCCGCTGGAGCCTGCGAACGAGCTGCGCAAGTTTGTTTCCCGAAAGCACCCGGGCTTGTTCCGCCAAGGCGATTGCTTCCGGTCCCCATGTTGGGGCGGATCCGGGTAGCGGGCGAACGGTTGCCATATGCACCTCGAGCAAGGGGGAGCGTGCAAAAGGACAAAAAGCCCTCTACATATAAAGGCTGTGGAAAACATCGAAAACGAACAGGCTCGGTGGAAATATTGCTCCTAATGTGGAAATCAAGGCTGTTTTAGGGTAAATTGGCGTTACAGACTCGATGCACTCGCACGATCACGGGTGTCGGTCGGTACTGGTTGTTCAGTGATGGCTTCCCCGTCTCCACTTGATCGCTGCTGGGTTTTGAAGGACACATCGGGTTCTTCGCTGATCACGGCGGCCGTGCGGGATGCCGTTGAGAGACACTGGCCGGACACACAGCGAGTCGCGGCGTCGGTGCTCAGAGACGAAGCACTGGCAGCTGAGATCATGGAAAAGGCAATGGAGCAAGCTGTTGCCTACCTTGCCGACCATCCTCGTGAATGCTCCACCGCCTAACAGGCGGTGGCTTCGGTTACGGCTGGAAGCCGGATTGATCGGCCATGCGGCCGATTACACCACGTTGAAATCATCGTCTGGCGTCGGAGGCTTTTGCTCCTCGATATATCGCTTCCAGACTTCGTCTGTTACATTTCCGCTCGTCGCTACCCAGTAGCCTCGTGCCCACAGGTGCTGCCCCCAATACCGCTTGCGCAGGCTCGCGTATTCGCTCAACAGCTTATGTGAGCTCTTGCCTTTCAAATACTGCACTGCCCGAGACACCGAGATTTGCGGCGGTATCCCGATCAGCATATGCACATGGTCTCGGTTGATCGACCCCGCATAGATCACCATCTCCTGGCTGCGCGCGATCTCCCGAAGCAATTCTCGGCAGCGTTGCCCCACGTCGCCTGCAAGTACCTCATACCGATACTTTGTCGTCCACACCAAGTGGTACTTACAGTCCCACACCGTGTGGCTGCCACGCTTGTAGTCTTCCACCCCTACAAGCCTAGCCCTATCCGTCGCCTGAAGGCGAGGGGTTTACCGATCCCCTATCGGGGACTCTAAAAATCAAGAAGATGTGAGCGCGTCTCTTCTGCGATTCTGCAGGCAGGAAGTCCGGCGTCGACATAAAGATAGCAAACGACTCGTCTTCGTCGATTTCTCTGATGCTCACCAAGCATCGGCTTCATATTTAGCTCATTCCGCAGTAGACGCAGCGCTCGATGCAGAAAGAATCCTGGCCGAAGCTCCACCTGGCGTACGCGAGGCCATGATGCTGCGATATGGCAATTCAGAATCTTGGGCAGCGGTGGCGGCCAAAACAGGGACCAGTCGTGAAGCTATCCGAATGAATTGCAAGAGGATTCTCGAACGCATCCGGCAAACATTGGGAATTCGAGGTACTCCGCAGTAAACTCCGGCAGAGGCACTTCACGCGACCGGGAAGGATTCCGTGGACGAGCATCAATCATTTCTTGAAGATGATGAAGACGATACATTGCTCTTTGAAAAGCTTCAGGAGCACGCTCTGGAAGCACACCCTAATCCTGAACGTATAGGCTGTATTGACGGCGCGACCCTGAAGGCGTGGGTGTTCACGCCGGAAAGGCTGGATCTTTCGGATCCAGATTATCTGCATGTCCTCAAGTGCGCCGAGTGTACACGGGAATTGATCAGACTTCGTAGGCTCCGCAATGAACAATCGGCGGGCGCGCGAATTGGAGTTCCTGGCCGCCCAAGTTCGGCAACGAACTTGCGATGGGCAGTATTCGCGTCTGTCGTCGTTTTCTGCATAGCCGTTGCTGGAGTGATCTACTGGCATATCCATTCTGAGGCTGCGCCGGCCCACGTCGCGCAATCCACTCCGGTGACCGTGACAATCGATCTTAGCCAGGTGGGTACAACCCGGGGGAGTGACACTTCAACTGTTCCAGTCGGGATCCTTCCACTCGGTGTGGTTACCGCCCACGTGATTCTTCCGAATTTCAGCCCAGGTGGCGTCTACGTTGTTTCCGTTACCACCGATCGCAGCAGCGCCTCAGAAAAAGCAAGCAGCCGTGCTGTTGCAAAAGTACAGGGATTTCATGCAGACCTCACAGTTGCACTCGACCTGCGCAGCCTTACGCCGGGCACCTATTTTCTCGCAACCACGCACGAAGGTGACCCCGCTTCATATTTCTATCCGCTGACAGTGCGGTGACCTGGGTAATTTCGCATTGCAAGTCGGTCACTGCTTTGGGTGATGGCCTGATTTTTGAATCATCATCTTATTTCGCTTTATTTAATGGTCAGGCTGTCGTGAAGGTCGGGAACGACTTCCGATTGCACAGATTTAGAGCGGGTGGAGTTTCCCCCGCGCTCTGCTGTCCCTATTCTGCGACTCATTCACCGTCCTCCACAGAATTCCAATCTTTGTGGGCCTTGTTTAATGGTGGAAGATTTGCTTCTTCCTTGGTTTTCCGGCATCTCAACCATGAGGTGCCGTCATGGCCGACATATTAGCTGCCGGAACTGTGGCGCCGGCTTTCAGCCTGCACGTCACGCCCGATAAGACGCTCTCACTCAGCGAGTTACGCGGTAAGCCCGTCATTCTGGCTTTTTATCCGGCTGACTGGAGTCCCGTTTGTGGCGACCAAATGGAACTCTACAACGAGATTCTGCCCGAGTTTCAGAAACATGGAGCGGAGTTGATAGGAGTGTCGGTAGATGGCGTATGGTGTCACGAGGCTTTCGCCGAAGATCGACACCTGCACTTTCCGTTAGCCGCAGACTTTGAGCCGAAGGGCCAGGTCGCGATGTCATACGGGGCATATCGAGCCCGAGAAGGTGTCTGTGAAAGGGCGCTCTTTGTTATCGATCGGAATGGGGTGATCGCCTGGAGCTACCGTTCACCGATTGCGATTAACCCCGGTGCCGATGGGATCCTCGAAGCCCATGAGGACTTACCGAAATAGGAGAGGTCAATGAGCAAGCTTTCTATTGCAGTAAATGGAGAAGATCACTTACAAGGTGATCCATCCTCGGAATGCAGCTTGGTCGAATATGGTGACTATCAGTGCCCGTACTGCGGCGAGGCATATCCGGTTGTCAAGAGAATCCAGAAACATTTCGGAAAACGACTTTCATTTGTCTTCCGCAATTTTCCACTGAGTCAGATGCATCCGTGGGCAGAGCGGGCTGCAGAGGTGGCGGAGTTTGCTGGGGCACACGGGAAATTCTGGAATATGCATGACCTGCTTTTCGAGAATCAGGAAGGCTTGGGCGATGCTCTTTTCCTGAAGTTAGCCGAAATGCTCGAACTATCTCCCTCGCAGTTGGAATCCGCCATCGAAGAGCAGACATATCGGGCTCGTGTGCGCGCCGACTTTGCCGGAGGCGCCCGAAGCGGCGTGAACGGAACTCCAACTTTCTTCATCAATGGTGAGCGTCACAATGGCCCATTCGATTTCGATTCCCTCAGAAAAGCCATTGAGCGGAAATTGAAGTTGTACTTCCCATCGATCAGTGAATAGCGGACGGATTGCACTTTATTCTGTTGGGCTAGGTCTCGACGACATTCCCCGTTTTCTGCGAGTCCGAATGTCAAGTCCACCCGGGAATTTAGCATTTGGATTCCGGGGGACTGAATGCGGCGGCAGACTTGCCACTCTTTTTCTAAGACTCCACCTTCGTTCTGAGTCCGAAAACAACCGCGCGTTGTACAAGACGACAGCCAACCACTACGCCGAGCTGCAATCCATCCGGAAGCAGTTGGCAAAGTAAATGGCAATGGTCAGCGGGGCACGCAAGAGCAGGCATTACACTACGCTCTTGCGTCCGGCGGATCGGCGCAGCCCCACGCCTGCAATCAATCGATTTGCGGTGTGCTAGCTGCCCGTACAAGCCAACTCTTCATCGTGTTCGCGTCAACCAGACCTCCTTGCTGGAACTGAAGGCTACCGCGAGTGAATACGGCGAAGTTCGGGATTCCTTGGACGTTGTACCGTGAGGGAGTTCTGGGTACCGTTCCGTGTCGACCTTTAGCACGACGGCGCGGCCCGCGAGGTCTCGTGCTACTTGTGCGACATGCGGCGCAGTCGTCCGGCAAGGGCCGCACCAGGCGGCCCAGAAATCAACCAGCACAGGAACTTTGCTGTCACGAACGACCTCATCGAATTCGCCAGGATTCACCTCTAGGGGTTCAGCCATTGCGGGTAGCGTTCCTTTGCATGCGCCGCATCTTCCTATGTCAGCGCGGTGTTTGGCCGGAATTCGGTTCGACTTTCCGCAAGAGGAGCAATTTCGGATGAAAGCCAAGGTGAAGTCCCCAAGTGAATGCCCTGTAAACAGTATTTCGCCAACGCGGGAATACGACAATATCGAGTCGTCAACCGCATCGAAGCGATGAAGAACGCCAATGGAATGCGCGAGATGACTGTGGACGGCTGGTTCGCCGAGTTAGGCACAAAATTGCGCGCGTCAGTTGAGCAGTCGTTGCGCGCCGACCGTTTCCCATGTCTATCCCGGCCATTTCCAGTTTCGAATTTCTTCTTTGTCGATCCCTTCGGCGTGTGCATAGTTAATGCTCGCGATGATCTGACCCTTCAGCCATTCCTTGACGTGGGCACCGACGGAACGCAGACGTGGGACAAGATCGATGACGTCGATTGCCAAATTGAAACGATCAATCTGATTGAGAATCGCAAGTTCGAGCGGAGTGTTGATGCTGCCCTTTTCCTTGTACCCGTGTACGTGTATGTTGTCGTGATTCTTGCGCCGGTAACTAAGTTTGTGAATGAGCGAAGCATAGGAATGGAAGTTGAAGATGACTGGCTTGTCGGTGGTGAAGAGTGAATCGAAATCGCTATCGGAGAGTCCATGCGGATGTTCAGACTCGGGCATGAGGCGGAAAAGATCGACGACGTTGACGAATCGTATCTTCAGATCGGGGAAGCGCTCCTTCAAGATCGCGACCGCCGCAAGCGACTCCATAGTCGGGATGTCGCCGGCACAAGCCATCACGGCGTCGGGCTCTTCACCGTTGTCGCTGGACGCCCAGTCCCAGATGCCGATGCCCTTTGTGCAGTGGGTGACTGCATCTTCCATGGTGAGGTACTGCAGATGCTCCTGCTTATCCGCGACGATAACGTTGACATAATCCCGCGACCGAAGGCAGTGATCCGTCACACTGAGCAAGCAATTTGCGTCCGGCGGTAAGTAGATTCGCACGATATCGCGACTCTTGTTCGTGACCACGTCGAGAAACCCCGGATCTTGGTGCGTAAAGCCGTTGTGATCCTGCCGCCACACCAGAGATGTAATGAGGAGGTTGATCGACGGTACAGGCGCGCGCCAATCGAGCTCTTTTTTGGACTTCTCCAGCCATTTGGCGTGCTGGTTGAACATGGAATCAATGATGTGGATGAAGGCTTCATAACTTGAGAAGAAGCCGTGGCGGCCAGTCAGAACGTAACCTTCAAACCAGCCTTCGAGCGTGTGCTCGCTCAACATTTCCATCACGCGCCCGGAGACATCGAGTTCGCCGCCGTCGGCGTCTTCCGGCTTGAACTCCGCCAACCAGGTCTTCTTTGAGGCTGCGTAGATGGCCGTGAGCTTGTTGGACGCAGTCTCGTCGGGTCCAAACAGGCGGAAGGAATTCATGTTGCGGCGCATCACTTCGGCCAGAAAGTGTCCGAGCACGTCGGTGGGCAGCGCGTCGGTTGCACCCGGCGCTTTGACCTCGACGGCGTAGACGCGAAAGTCCGGCAGTTCGAGCGCTCTTCGCAGCAGTCCGCCGTTTGCGTGAGGATTGGCTGAGATACGGCGCGTCCCGGAAGGCGCAAGATCCTGCAGCTCTTCTATGAGCGTTCCGTCAGCGTCGAATAACTCTTCGGGCTTGTAGCTGCGCAGCCAATCTTCGACGAGTTCCAGATGCTTCTCATTCGTGGCTGGGTCGGACACGGGGACCTGGTGCGCCCGCCACGAACCCTCTACTTTGTGGCCGTCTGCAATTTTCGGCCCCGTCCACCCCTTAGGAGAGCGAAGTACGATCATGGGCCAGCGGGGGCGCGTGGCATCGCCGGTCGAGCGGGCGTGCTGCTGGAGCGAGCGAATTTCGAGGATACATTGCTCCAGGGCCGAAGCCATTTTCTGATGCATCGCAGACGGATCATCGCCCTCGACGAAATAGGGTTTGTGACCGTATCCGATCAGCAACGCCTCCAGTTCATCGCGCGGAATGCGCGCAAGGATCGTGGGATTCGCGATCTTGTAGCCGTTAAGGTGGAGCACCGGCAGGACAGCCCCATCGCGGATAGGATTTAGGAACTTATTCGAATGCCAAGATGTGGCAAGGGGACCGGTTTCGGCCTCGCCGTCTCCTACAGTGACGGCAACGATGAGGTCAGGGTTATCGAAAGCGGCTCCGTAGGCATGAGAGATGGAATAGCCCAGTTCGCCGCCTTCGTGAATCGACCCGGGGGTTTCCGGTGTGCAGTGCGAGCCGATCCCGCCGGGAAACGAAAACTGCTGGAAAAACTTGAGCAGGCCAGCTTCGTCACGACTCTTGTCGGGATAGATCTCGGAATAGTAGCCCTCAAGGTAGCAGTTGGCCAGCGTGGCCGGCGCGCCGTGACCCGGGCCCGAGACATACATGACATTCAGGTCATATTTCCTGATGAGTCGGTTGAGGTGAATCCAAATCAAAGACTGTCCCGGATCCGACCCCCAATGACCAAGAAGTCGATTCTTGATGTGTTCCGGCCTCAAGGGCTCGCGAAGCAGTGGATTCGCTCGGAGATAGATCATTCCTGCCGCTAAATAATTGCAGGCATGCCAGTACGCATTGATCTTTCGCAACTCGTCGGGGCTAAGTGGCGTCTGGATGTCTGCCGTGACTTCAGTTGTGCTAGGCATTCTGTTCTCCTCTGTGCTCCGATAACTCAAGACTTCGTAACCTGGGAAGATGACCTGCTTTGCAGCTTAGATATGATGCCGCGGGCTCACTAAAAAGCTTATGAATTTCGCATTCCCCCACTCTTTTGTCGCTGCACCGACTGCGAAGGTGCCGGCCGATACCGGAGACCAATTGATTGTTCACCGCACATCTGGCTTAAGAGCAAATAATGCTAACGTGGGCCTGGGCCTTCCAACTCGCAGGAGGCGATAGGGGCGTGTACCTCCTTTCTAAAGACTCTCGAAGAGGGAATGGATTTGAGCGCTCGGTGAGCGCACGTAGGCATTCAAAACGCCAGAGCGCGACCAATCGTATTGTTTTTCATCCAATTGTTCACCAGTGCTTGTTGGCCCGATACGGCCGTCTGCCCTCAAGCAAGCGATCCAGGTGACCACGTGCCAGTTCGCAGGTCAAGACTTCTACTGCGGGCAGCATTACGCGGCGTTCTTCATCTTCGAGCCGACGGGGACGCGTTAGAAGAGCAGAGTAATCTTCGAAAGGAGGAGGACGAGCCATGTGTTTTTCGGCTACGGCAAATTTTGTTGGCAGCGGAGTGCTTGGCACCATCGGCGTAGTCACATTGACGAAGGTGAAGCACCGGCGCGAATTGCTTTTCGCGTCGCTACCCACGCTGTTTGCCGTCCACCAGTTCACCGAGGGATTCGTTTGGCTCGGATTCGATGGGATTCTCTCGCCTACCGTGACGCACAACATGGGCGCGGCATTCATATTGTATGCGCAGGGGCTTCTACCATTCCTGGTGCCACTCAGCGTTATGCTCTTCGAACCTACCAGGGAAAGCCGCAGGCGCATGTTGCCTTTTGTCGTGATTGGTGGAGCAACGGCGCTCTATGTATTGTGGGGTTTGACGGCGTATCCAACCGACATCTACGTCAGGGACAATAGCATCGTCTACATCAATCACGCAACAAACAACATAACTGTTGCCGTCTTATACGTGATTGCAACCTGTGGCTCTCTTTTTTTCTCGAAGATCAGGATGTTGGTTGTCTTTGGAGGGGCAAACCTGGCAATTCTCTTGGTTGTTGACGCAATCAAGCGATATGCCTTTACCTCTGTGTGGTGCGCGTACGCGGCAATCGCCAGTGTCATCATCCTCGTCTACTTCTGGAGAAGCAGCAGACACCGGCCGTTCCTCTATGCTCATCCCGGAGGAGTCCGATCTGCCGGAGTCGACTAGGTATGCGATTCTACCCGGCACGATTTGCCACTGCGATTCGGTTCCTAAGTTTGCGCGCCGTGTCGTTCAGCATTTTCTTTTCGTCGAGTAGCCGTGCCTCCTCACTTGCAGCGCGGAATCCTGCATGTGGGATGTTCTCAAGCAACTCCGCTTCGATCCGTTCGATTTCTCGAAGCCTCTCGTCGACTTTGGCCAACTCAGCCTCAAACGATTGTCTCTCGTTGGCATCGCTCATTGAACTGTCCTCCTGTTGCGAAGATTCCATTCTTAGCCCTTACGGGTCTTCATTGCCGTCTCCAGGCTTTGCAGATCCCGCGAGATCGTTGCAAAGGCGATGGTGCGCCCTTCGCGCTTGTAAGACACCGGACAATCCCGGGTACCTAGGCTGCTGTCGATCTCCACCGACTCCCAACTCTCGGCGTGTCCTACATAATTAATGGCGATGTCGTAGTGCTGGCTCCAGAACGAACAGCACTG